>Ga0209634_1001903_pt1 | contig 14954 bp, 11 predicted proteins | sample LinPmetageLP40_FD_184043 | JGI IMG/M metagenome (GOLD analysis project Ga0209634, IMG submission 184043) | Marine viral communities from the Pacific Ocean - LP-40 (SPAdes) (version 2) | ecosystem: Environmental > Aquatic > Marine > Oceanic | place: Pacific Ocean | collected 2010-08-26
CGTAAATTGTTAACTCAATCCAATAAGAGTTAACAATTTACGTGATCCGTCACTACCACCTGGCTCAGGAATATTTACCTGATTCCCATCGACTACGACTTTCGTCCTCGTCTTAGGGGCCGGCTAACCCTGCGAAGATTAACTTTACGCAGGAACCCTTGTACTCTCGGCGACAGAGTCTTTCACTCTGTTTGTCGTTACTTATGTCAGCATTCGCACTTCTGATACCTCCAAGAGCCCTCACGGGTCTCTCTTCACAGGCTTACAGAACGTTCCGCTACCAGAAATAAAAGTCCGAAGACTTCTATCAATCCACAATTTCGGTGTATGGTTTGAGCCCCGTTACATCTTAGGCGCAAAGTCTCTTAATTAGACCGGTGAGCTGTTACGCTATCTTTAAAGGATGGCTGCTTCTAAGCCAACCTCCCGGCTGTTTTGGAGTCTTCACATCCTTTCACACTTAACCATAACTTGGGGACCTTAATTGGTGGTCTGGGTTGTTTCCCTCTCGACGATGGACGTTAGCATTCACCGTCTGTCTGCTGAGGAACAATTTTGAGTATTCGGAGTTTTATTAGGTTTAGTAAGAATTTCTTCCCCCTAGCCTATTTAGTGCTCTACCCCTCAAAATCTATATCTCAACGCACTACCTAAATAGTTTTCGCGGAAAACCAGCTATCTCCGAGTTTGATTGGCCTTTCACCCCTAGCAACAAGTCATCCAAAGACTTTTCAACGTCAACTGGTTCGGTCCTCCAGCAAGTATTACCTTGCCTTCAACCTGCTCATAGCTAGATCACTCGGTTTCGGGTTCTAATCCATGCAACTAATCGCCCTATTAAGACTCGCTTTCGCTACGCCTACACCTAAACGGCTTAAGCTTGCTACATAAATTAAGTCACTGACCCATTATACAAAAGGTACGTCGTCACCCACATGGGGCTTCGACAGTTTGTAAGCATACAGTTTCAGGATCTATTTCACTCCCCTAATAGGGGTTCTTTTCACCTTTCCCTCACGGTACTAGTTCACTATCGGTCACTGAAGAGTATTTAGGCTTAGAGGGTGGTCCCCCTATCTTCAAACAGGATTTCACGTGTCCCGCCTTACTCGAGAACTTTAATTGCTTTTACCTATACGGGACTATCACCCTCTATGGTTAACCTTTCCAGGTTATTCTAGTTATACAAAAAAAGTTACTGGCCTGTTCCGCGTTCGCTCGCCACTACTAACGGAATCTCAATTGATTTCTTTTCCTCTAGGTACTTAGATGTTTCAGTTCCCTAGGTTATCTCCTTACACCTATGTATTCAGTGCAAGGTAACTCTTAAAGAGTTGGGTTTTCCCATTCGGAAATTTCCGGATCAAAGCCTACAAACAGCTCCCCGAAACTTATCGCAGTTTATCACGTCCTTCATCGACTTTCAGTGCCAAGGCATCCACTATATGCTCTTAAACGCTTGATTTATGCACAGAAAAAATTTTTCTGTGTATTCAAAAAATTATAAATAATTTTTTGTGATTATGAATTTTTAAATTGTAAGAACAAATAAATTTGTTCCTACGGATATAAAAAAAATATTTTCTTCAAATTAACAATGTATAAAAATTTCTCTAAGTTTGGTGGAGGATAGCGGGATCGAACCGCTGACCTCCTGAATGCAAATCAGGCGCTCTCCCAGCTGAGCTAATCCCCCAACTAAAAAATAATGGTGGGCCGAGAAAGACTCGAACTTTCGACCCCACCCTTATCAAGGGTGTGCTCTAACCAACTGAGCTACCGGCCCATGACATTACATTTAGGCTCTTCCAATGATTACAACGTAAGTAATCTACTAGAGATAAATGGAAGAGAAACGAGGACGGTCATATTTGTCTATGTTAAGTGAGAACTAAAAAACAAGTTTTTAGTTATCCTTAGAAAGGAGGTAATCCAGCCGCAGGTTCCCCTACGGCTACCTTGTTACGACTTCACCCCAGTTACCAAACTTACCGTGGTCAAACATGTCCCGAGGGTTCATAATTTGCCTTAAGGTAAATCCAATTTCCATGGTGTGACGGGCGGTGTGTACAAGACCCGGGAACGTATTCACCGTGGCACGCTGATCCACGATTACTAGCGATTCCAGCTTCATGCACTCGAGTTGCAGAGTGCAATCCGAACTGAGGTAGGTTTTGGAGTTTAGCTAAGCATCGCTGCTCGGCATCTCACTGTACCTACCATTGTAGCACGTGTGTAGCCCAACCCGTAAGGGCCATGAGGACTTGACGTCATCCCCACCTTCCTCCTGTTTATCACAGGCAGTTCTATTAGAGTGCCCAGCATAACCTGATGGCAACTAAAAGTAGGGGTTGCGCTCGTTGCGGGACTTAACCCAACATCTCACGACACGAGCTGACGACAGCCATGCAGCACCTGTGTTTTGTCCAGCCGAACTGAAGAAACTAATCTCTTAGTTTCGCGACAAACATGTCAAGGGTTGGTAAGGTTCTGCGCGTTGCTTCGAATTAAACCACATGCTCCACCGCTTGTGCGGGTCCCCGTCAATTCATTTGAGTTTTAACCTTGCGGTCGTACTCCCCAGGCGGATTATTTAACGCGTTAGCTATAATACAGAGAAATAATTCCCCACATTTAATAATCATCGTTTATGGTATGGACTACGAGGGTATCTAATCCTCTTCGCTACCCATACTTTCGTATCTCAGCGTCAGTAATGATCCAGAAAGCCGCCTTCGCAACTGGTGTTCTACATAATATCTACGAATTTCACCTCTACACTATGTATTCCGCTTTCCTCTATCATACTCCAGCTAAATAGTTTTAATTGCAGTTCCAAAGTTAAGCTTTGGGCTTTCACAATTAACTTATCTAGCCGCCTACATACTCTTTACGCCCAGTAATTCCGAACTACGCTAGGTCCCTTCGTATTACCGCGGCTGCTGGCACGAAGTTAGCCGGACCTTATTCTTCGGGTACAGTCATTATCTTTCCCGACAAAAGAGCTTTACAACCCAAAGGCCTTCTTCACTCACGCGGCATCGCTGCATCAGGCTTTCGCCCATTGTGCAAGATTCCCCACTGCTGCCTCCCGTAGGAGTCTGGGCCGTATCTCAGTCCCAGTGTGGCTGATCATCCTCTCAAATCAGCTATTGATTATAGCCTTGGTGAGCTTTTACCTCACCAACAAGCTAATCAAATGCGGGCTCATCTTTTGGCATTAAAACTTTCTCCGTTAGGACTTATCCGGTATTAGCACAGGTTTCCCCATGTTGTTCCGAACCAAAAGGCAGATTCCCACATGTTACGCACCCGTCTGCCGCTAGGTATTGCTACCCCGCTCGACTTGCATGTGTTAGGCGTGCCGCCAGCGTACGTTCTGAGCCATGATCAAACTCTCAAGTTTAATAACGGCGTACACAAGCTTTCGTGTATTTTAAAAAAATACACAACTTACATAAAATTACTTTTTTATAAGTTTACTTAAAGCGTGTACGACAAATTTTTTTTTGACAAAAAATAACCGTCCACGCTTCTCTTCCAAATTTACGATTTCAAGAGCTCAACAAAACTACTGAAAATTCTTTGGTTTAAGAAAGAATTTTCCTTAATTTTGTTATGTTTTTTGTATAAATTGCACCTAAATAACAGTTATTATTCAGTGCAAGGACTCGAGTAAATATTGATAAATAGGCAACAAGTCAATAGCTAGAAACATAAAAAATAACGTTTTTAAAAGCTTTTTTTGCTTTTTTAATTAATTATCAGCTGTAAGTGTATAAAATACAGAATAATGGAAAAAAAAACCTTAAAAAAACTTCAAAATTACCCAATAATAATTTTTATTATACTCCTTTTTAGTCTTTTTTATTTTATTTTTTCTAACAATAAATTAATTTCTACAAACTCACCGGTAGGTACCAAAGAATTTAAAAAAGGTTTTGAAAATATATATTCTTTTTTTGTCAATGATGATTTTGTTGCTAATAAAAAAATAATTAAAGTTAGCTCTGGAGACTCTCTTCAAAAAATTTTATTAAAAGAAAAAATACCTCAAAAAGAAATAAATAAAATTTACCAAAGTATTAAAAATAAAATTGATTTAAAAAAAATAAAGCAAGGTCAAACAATCACCATCGTTTTTAGAATAAAAGAAAATAAACCTTTCATTTCAAGAATAACTTTTCAAATTGACGAACTAACCACCGCCTATATTTATTATAATAAAAAGAAAAATAATTACGAAACTAGCCTCAATCAAAAAAATTTAGAAAAAATAAATTTTTTAGCAAAGGGAGTTATAAAAAATAGTCTATACAACTCGGCTCAAAAAATTGACGTAGACCCTGAAATTATAGTTGAATTCGCAAGAATATTTGGATTTGAAATAGATTTTCAAAGAGACATACGAAAGAATGATGCATTTAAGATTTTCTATGAGCGGTTTGAAGATGATGAGGGAGAAAACTTTAAAAATGGAAATATTTTATTTGCTTATTTAAAGAATAGTGGAAGAGAGATTAAGCTTTACCGATATAAAGATAGTAAAAATAATGTTGGTTATTTCACGCCGGATGGAAAAAGCATTGAAAAAGCTTTGATGAAAACACCAATCAATGGTGCAAGATTATCTTCTGGTTATGGATATAGAAAGCATCCCATATTGGGTTACAATAAGTTACATCAAGGAACTGACTTTGCTGCACGCAGGGGAACGCCTATTATGGCTTCCGGCTCAGGTACTGTAGAGAGAGCATCTTGGTTTGGAGCTTATGGAAAATATGTTCGAATAAGACACAACTCGACTTACAAGACGGCTTATGCGCATCTATCTAAGTTTGGAAGAAATATTAAAGCTGGAAAAAAAGTTAGACAAGGACAAATTATTGGTTATGTAGGAAGTACTGGAAGATCAACGGGACCTCACCTACACTATGAAGTGCTGGTTAATAATAAAAGAATTAATTCTCAAAGATTAAAATTACCCTCGGGAAGAAGTTTGGCAAAAAATGATATGATAAATTTTGAGTTAGAAAAACAAAGAATTGACGAATTGGCAAAAATTTCAAAAACTAATAATTAACTTACTTCTCAACAGTTTCTTCTGTTGTACCTTCTGAGGCATCTGCTTCAACGGGTGCTCGGCTTTCAGAAACTGAACTATCTTCTGTTTCTGTACTTTCACTATCTGAATCATTTGCCGATTCTTCACTTTTTACTACAGGTTTTGGTTCTGGCGGCAATAGTCTTGCATAATGATCTGCATGCTGGAAATGGCTCTCTGCCAAAATAATATCACCAACAGAAAGTGCATCATTGGCTAACGTTTTGTACTTATCAAACATTTTGGTTGCACTACCATTGCCTCGATTGCCATTTCTATTTCTTGAAAAAGAGTTGTTATTAACCGATTCCCCAAGAGAAACTATCTGGCCTGAACCGGCATTTCTAAAATTAGAATTGGGTCTACGACCATTACTTCTTGGGTTGTTACGACCTCTTGGTCTTCTTACAAAATTTGGCATTTAGATTATTTATAACTCTATTTTAAAATCTTATTTAATAGATGTCTTAAATTCACATATTCTCAAACATTTGTCAAAAGAAATTTATGTTATTTTAGATGCTAAAATACATCTAGTTTCTCCATTAATTAATCGATATTTGTCTAGAATTCTAAAAGAATTTTTAATTAAAATTTCTTTTATTTTTAAAAACTGTTGATCACCCAATTCTAGAGCCAGCAGTCCATTTTTTTTTAAAGACAGCGCTGCAAAGGCAATAATTCGTTTGTAATATAATGTCCCATTATATCCTCCCTTCAAGGCTGTTTTTGGCTCAAAATTTTTAACATCCTCTTCTAAATTATCATATTCAGACGAAGATAGGTAAGGAGGGTTAGATAAAATTATATCCAATTTTTTTAATGTAGAAAAAGTAAAAATACTTTCTTTATAAAGCTCAACTCTTTTATTAAGATTATAATTTTTAATATTAACTTTTGAAACCTCTAGAGCATCAGAGCTTATATCCAAGCCCATGCCAATACTTTTTTTAAGCTCCCTTAGACAAGAAATTAATAAACAACCAGATCCACACCCAATATCCATAATTTGCAAAACCTCTGATTTATTTTTAATTTTCTTTAATACCATTTCAATTAAAATTTCTGTTTCCGGTCTTGGAATTAAAACTCTTTTGTCTACAAAATAAGTTTCATTCCAAAAATCTTTTTTATTTAAGATATAGGCAACTGGCTCTTTATTTACCCTCCTCGCAATTAATTGGCTCATCAAAAGTTCTTGGGATTTGTTTAAAACTAAATTACGCTTGGTAGTCAGGTTAATTCTATTTGTGTTTAAAACTGAAGCTAAAATTATTTCAGAATCTATTTTTGCAGTTTTGATATTAACGCTTAATAAATTTTTACTACTTTTGTTTAAAACCTCTAAAACAGTAGCCATGCATTATTTGATATTTTCAAGTAGCTCTTCTTGATACTTTATTTGTAAGGCATCAGACATTTCTGCAAAATCATCTCCTGCTAAAAATCCTGTTAATTTATGCAAGGTCAAATTAATTCTGTGGTCACTAACTCTTCCTTGGGGAAAATTATAAGTTCTAATTCGCTCAGACCGGTCTCCAGTTCCAATCTGGCTCTTTCTTGCAACAGATCGTTCATTTTCCAATCTTAGTCTTTCAGCCTCATACAATCTGGATCTTAAAATTGTCATTGCCTTGGCTTTGTTTTTATGTTGAGATTTTTCATCCTGTATTGCAACTACGACTCCTGTTGGAATGTGTGTAATTCTGACTGCACTATCGGTTGTATTAACAGACTGTCCGCCTGGACCACCAGATCTAAAAACATCTATTCTCAAATCATTTTCATCAATCTTAACATCCACTTCCTCTGCTTCAGCCAGAACTGCTACAGTTGCTGCCGATGTATGAACCCGTCCTTGTGTCTCTGTATCAGGTACACGCTGGACTCTATGCACTCCAGACTCAAACTTTAGTTTAGAAAACACATTTTTTCCTGTAATTGTGAAGACAATTTCTTTATATCCTCCAGCCTCACTTGCAGAGACACTTAACACCTCTACTCTCCATCCGTTAATAGATGATACTTTTTGATACATATTAAATAAATCTGAAGCAAACAGAGAAGCTTCTAAACCGCCTGTACCGGCTCTAATCTCCACGATAGCGTTCTTTTCATCCGCCTCATCTTTTGGGAGTAAAAAAACTTTAACTATTTTTTCATATTCATATTCTTTTGTCTTAATTTCTTCTAGGTCAAGCTCTGCCATCTCTCTAATTTCCTTGTCAGAATCTTTATCTAATAATATTTTTTTTAGGTCTTCTTTGTCTTTAATCGCATTAATATAGTTTTTGATTGTTTCTATTGTCTCTCCAATTGAAGAGTACTCCTTTGAATTTTTAACAAACTCTTTTTTGTCAATATCAGTTTTGGAAAGACTAGATTCTAAATCATTATATCGACTAACAATACTTTCTAATTTTTCTAAAGATATCATAAGTTATTGTTTAGCTTTCTGCTCTAATTTCAGCAGCTTTATTTTCCACTAAAGATACAACATGATCAATAATTTTTTCTGATGGTACCTTGTGATCTGCAAGGCCATGCAAATAAATCATATTGTTACCTTTACCACCTCCTGTTAAACCAATGTCAGTTTGAGACGCTTCTCCTGGACCATTAACCACGCACCCAATAATAGACAAGGTAAGAGATTCTTTAATGTGAGATAACTTTTTTTCTAAAATCTCTACCGTCTTGATGACCTCAAATGCTTGTCTTGCACATGAAGGGCAGGAAATTATTTTTACACCCCTGTGTTTTAAATTTAAACTTTTTAGAATTTCTAGGCCAGCTTTGACCTCATCCACAGGATCTGAAGAAAGAGAAACTCTAATAGTATCCCCAATACCATCCATGAGAAGCATTCCCATTCCAATAGAAGATTTAACAGTACCTACAAAATAACTTCCTGCCTCTGTTATTCCAAGATGCAATGGGTAATTGCACTTTGAGGCTAATAGTCTGTAAGAACTAGTCGCTAAAAAAATATCAGATGCTTTGACACTAATTTTAAAATTAAAAAAATCTAAATCTTCTAAAATCTTTATGTTTAACATGGCACTTTCAACTAATGCCTCAGGGCATGGTTCTTTATATTTTTCTAATAATGCGCTGTCTAATGATCCTCCATTTACTCCAATTCTAATAGAACAATTAAAATCTTTTGCAGCTTTTACTATGTCGACAACTCTATCTTTTGAACCGATATTTCCCGGATTAATTCGCAAACAATTTGCACCCGATTTTGCAGCTTCAATCGCTCTCTTGTGATGAAAGTGAATATCAGCAACAATTGGAATGTTAGTTTGCTTTACTATTTGCGATAAGGCTTTTGTAGAATCTTCATCTGGGCAGGATACTCTTACAATGTCAGCCCCTGCTTCTTCTAGATTATTAATTTGCTTTACAGTTCCAGCAATATCTGTTGTTAGGGTGTTGGTCATGGATTGAACCGATATAGGGGCATCACCACCAACCAAAACATCTCCCACCTGAATCTGTTTAGATTTTCTTCTATTAATTGTTCTAAAGGGTCTAATTGTGCTCATTCTATTTATCTAATTCAAAAACTTGATGAATTGTTTTCACTGCTTCTTCAGTGTTTTTTTCATCAATTAATACTGAAATTTTAATTTCAGATGTGGAAATGACTATAATATTTATTTTTTTGGATGATAGGGCATCAAACATACGGTAGGCAACTCCTGGATGGGTAATCATACCAGCACCTACAATTGATATCTTGGAAACATGATCATCTGTTAATAATTTATCAAAATTTAGCTGTTCTTGTAATTTTTCTAAAACTGAGGTGGTTTTTTTTAAATCATCTTTTTTAATAGTAAATGTCACATCTGTTTTAGAGTTATCTGCTGAAACATTTTGAACAATCATATCTACGACAATATTATTTTCGAACAAAGGTTTGAAAATTGAAGAAGCAACTCCAGGCTTATCTTTTACTCCTTGCAAAGTAACTTTTGCATCATCAGTTGAGTACGCCACTCCGGTGATGACTTTGTCATATGAAACTTTGTCCTGGTCGCTAATTTTAGTTCCTGAATTATTAGAAAATGTAGATTTTACATAAATATCTACATCATTAATCATGGCTTTTTGCACAGAGCTACTTTGCATAACTTTGGCACCTAGCGAGGCCATTTCTAACATTTCTTCATATGAAATTTTTTCAATCTTTTTAGCTTTGCTCTCTAAATCAGGATTGGTAGTAAACACACCATCTACATCTGTATAAATTTCACAAAAATCTGCTTCTAAACATTTTGCAATTGCAACTGCAGATGCATCCGAACCGCCCCTACCGATTGTACTTATCCTATAATCTTCTGTAAGACCTTGAAATCCAGGAATGATTGGAACAATATTTTGGTCCATACAATCATTTAATGCTCTGGAATTGATTGAAATGATTCTGCTGTTTTTATGATCTCCTTCAGTCACAATTGGTATTTGCCACCCTAACCACGATCTAGATTTGATTCCAAGCTTTTGCAAAGCTGCTGCTAGCAACGTAGCAGTAATTTGCTCACCTGAAGATAAAAGAGCATCATATTCCTCATTAGGAAAATTATCTGAAATTTTTTTAGATTTTTGAATTAAATCATTAGTAACTCCAGCCATTGCAGATACTACCACTGCAATTGTATGATTTTGATCAATCTTTGCTTTAATTAATTTAGCAACATGTAATATTCTATCTGTATCTGCGACAGAGGTACCACCAAATTTCATTACAATTTTAGACATATAAAGTATATTTTTAACATAATTACTCTGCTAAATAAAAATAAGCAATAACACAAAGGACTATGAATAAAAAAACAGCTAATGAGCAAGAAGTTAAAAAATTTTCTGATATGGCTTCTGAATGGTGGAATCCCAATGGGAAATTTGCACCTCTTCACAAGTTCAATCCTGTAAGACAAGAATACTTAATTGATAGAATTGCCTCTCATTTCTCATTAGACCTCGATAAAATATTTTCATTTTCAAACTTAAAACTTTTAGATATTGGCTGTGGGGGAGGATTGTTATGTGAACCTTTTGCCAGACTGGGTGCACAGGTTACAGGAATTGATGCTTCTAAAAATAATATTGAAGTTGCAAAAATACACGCTCAAAAAACAAACTTGCCAATTCAATATCTCAACAAACTTCCTGAAGAAATTGAAAATAAAAAATTTGATGTCATTTTATGCATGGAAGTAATTGAGCATGTTGATAACGTTAACTTTTTCATAGAAAGTTGCTCTAAGCTTTTAAGTAAAAATGGAATCATTTTTTTTGCTACAATTAATAGAAATCCAAAATCTTATTTGTTTGCAATTGTAGGTGCCGAGTATGTTTTGAGGTGGTTACCTGTTGGAACTCACGATTGGAAAAAATTTGTAAAACCACAAGAAATGATTAACTATGTATCTGCTCAACGGCTGATATATCAAGAAACTAAAGGAGTTACTTTTAATCCCATTCTCAACAAATGGTCACTCAGCAATGATACTTCTGTCAATTATATGGCGTGCTTTACACGGAACTAACTGTCAGTTTTATCTACCCAAGGTATGGGGTGAACTTCTATTCCTTCTTCAATTAATTCTTTATTTTCTTCCGGACTAGTCTTTCCATAAATATTTCTCACATTTTTTTTATCGTAATGAATGGATCGAATTTCAGATGCAAAATTATCTCCTACGTATTCTGCATTTTTTTCTACATATTTTCTAAGTTCTGTTAATTTTTTTTGAACATTTTGATAGATTTTTTTTTGCTGATTATCATCATTTTTCTTTTTGCTGCCCAAAACTTGTGGTGACATGATTTGTTTAGAAACTTTTTTAGAAACTCCGCATATGCAACTAAGCAAATTTTTTTTCTCTAACCTGTCAAACTCTTTGGAACTACTAAACCAGCTCTCAAATTCTTTTCCGCATTCACATTTAAGTTGGTACTTAATCATAATTGAAACTTATTAATTTAAGAATTTAATAGCCTGAGGATTAATCCTTATTAAAAAAAAGAATAACAGTTCCTAAATTAAATCCAAATTTGTTAATTTTTGCAATATTAATTAGATAGTTTTTGTCTTGGAGAAACATCCAATCATCAAATTTAACTTTTATTTTTTTAGATCCAACAGGTAAATCAAATGTGTATTTCCAATTAAAGGCATTGCCACTAGTTGAGCCAGAGGCTTCGCCAATGACTCCGTCTGCAAATCCTGTATAGTAATTTTCACCTTTTTTAGTGATGGTCCATTCACGAAATTCTTTACTTCCATCGTCGTAAATAAAATCTTCTTTCAGTATGAGTGTTTTACCATCCCAGGTTCCATCTATATAAACAATAAAAGATTTTTTTATATTTCCAAATCTATCTTCAAAAACACCTCTTGCGGTAGTTTTGCCAGAAAAATACTCTTCTAATTTTAACTCTGGTTTTTTTGATTTAAATTCTTCAAGTTTCATAGTTGAGCAACTATTTAACACGAACAACATAAGAATTGCTAAAAAAATATTTTTAATTTTATCCATGATTAAAGCCGTATAAGTTTGTGTTAATTTTTTCTAGTATTATTTTACTACCTTCTAAAAACTTTACTTTAAGCAGGTCAGGTGCGTTTAACCATTGTATTTTCTGGTTCTCTTTGGCTTTTACTGTACCGCTCCAATCTCTTAAGCAAAAAACAGCCATTACAATAATGCTATTTGGTTCATAACTATGAGAGATATTATCAACAATAGAAAGATCTTTGCTTTTAATTTTAATTCCGAGCTCTTCTTGTAACTCCCTAATAATTGCATCATAAAAGTTCTCTTCTTTTTGTAATTTTCCACCAGGAAATTCCCAACAATTAGGAAACGGCTTGTCTAGAGGTCTTTTGGTAATTAGAATTTTATTTTTTTTAAGTAAAATGCAAGAAGATACAAATACAATCTTCACAACTAAGTTCGATAGTCCGCGTTAATAGAAATATATTCTTTAGTAAAGTCACAGGTATAAACAGAAAAATTGTTTTTACCCGATCTCATATCTACACTAATTAAGATCTCACTCTTCTTCATATACTCTTTTACATCTGACTCTTTGTAATTTTTTACAATCTCTCCATTTCTAAAAATTAAAGTTTCTCCAATTTTAAGTAAAACTTTTTCAATTTTTATATCAGGACTAGTTTTACCGATTGCCATCATTATTCTACCCCAATTAGGATCTTCTGCAGCAATGGCTGTTTTTACCAAGGGAGAATTTGCGATAGAAAATCCAATACTTTTTGCTAAATTTTTATTTTTACAGTTTGCAATGTTAATAGATATAAATTTTTGAGCCCCCTCACCATCCGCAACAATTTTTTTTGCAAGATCTAACATGACTATTTTTAACTTTTGCTCAAATATTTTAGCCGCCGGAGAATTTTTATTAGTAATTAGTTTGTTTTTTGACTTGTTGGTAGAAAATAGCAAAACCATATCATTAGTTGATGTATCTCCATCTACTGAAATGGCATTAAAGGTTTCTTCTATATTTTTTTTTAAAAAATAATTCAAAATAGAAGGTGAAATATTTGCGTCCGTAAATATAAAGCCAAACATAGTTCCCATGTTAGGAAAGACCATGCCAGATCCTTTTGCAATTCCTGCAATGTTAATTTTTTTATTATTAACTTGGAAAGATTCTGAAGTCATTTTGGCAATTGTATCTGTTGTCATGATTGCATTTGCTGCGGCAATCCACTCAAATTTATTTGGTTTCATTGTCTTAGACATTAGTTTGTCTATAGAATATTTAACTTTAAGAAGAGGAAATTTCTCACCAATCACTCCTGTCGAGGCAAACAGAATATCTTTTACAGAAATATTTTTATTTCTCGAGATTAAGTAAGCTAGTTCTTTAATGCTAGTGTAACCTTGCTGTCCATTTAGAGTGTTTGCATTTTTTGTATTTACAAATAGAGCTTTAATTTTTTTGGATGTAATGCTTTTATTCCACATAATACAATGAGATTTAGTTGAGGACTTTGTGTAAACACCAGCAAAAGTAGCTCCCTCTTTAAAATAAAAAAAACAAACATCATCTCTTTGTTTTTTATAAAGACCTGCAGAAGCGCTGGATAGTTCCATTCCTTCTATGACTGGGAGGTCTTGAGAACCATTATCTCGCTGGCTTTTAATGCCAAAAATTTCACTAAATTTTATTGCCATAATTAATAATTTGATAGAGAAGTGGTTTATAAGTTAGAAATACAAACTTTACTATTAATAATTTAAGCAAAACTTAAGTAGAAATGTTGAAAAATTTAAATTTTCTAAAAAAAATTTTTGGTTCCACAAACCAGCGAAAAATTTCTGCTTTAAACTCTACAGTTGAGCAGATCAATAAGCTAGAAGAGTCATTTACAACACTATCTGACACAGAGCTAAAAAATAAAACTAATGAATTCAAAAAAAGACTCCAAGACAAAGATACCCTCGATATAATTTTGCCTGAAGCTTTCGCAGCAGTTCGTGAGGCTAGTAAAAGAGTAATTGGTCAAAGGCATTTTGATGTTCAGTTAATGGGTGGAATTATTTTACATCAGGGAAAAATTTCTGAGATGAAAACAGGTGAGGGGAAAACGCTAGTTGCGACTCTTCCCGTATACTTAAATAGTTTGCAAGAAAAAGGAGTTCACGTCGTAACCGTAAATGACTACCTAGCAAAAAGAGATTCGGAATGGATGGGTCAGATTTATCAGTTTTTAGGGTTAAGCGTTGGTTGTTTGACAGCAAATGTCCAAGACGAAGATAGGAAAAAAATTTATAATAGTGACGTAGTGTATGGAACAAACAATGAGTTTGCTTTCGATTACTTGCGAGACAACATGAAACTTTCTCTTGATGAGATGGTTCAAAGAGATTTTCATTACTGCATTGTAGATGAAGTAGACAGCATTCTAATTGATGAAGCTAGAACTCCACTAATAATATCAGGTCCTTCCGAGACAGACTCTTCTAATTATTTTGTATGTAATAAGCTTGTTCAAGAACTAAAGGTGACTGATTACCAGGTTGATGAAAAAGATAAGAATATTAACTTAACAGACTCTGGTATCGATTCGGTTGAATCAAAACTTTCAAAGATGAAACTTTTACAAGGTAGTAACTTTTACGATCCAAGCAATTTATCTCTTGTTCATCATATTAACCAATCTCTTAAGGCGAATATTTTATTCATCAAAGACAAAGATTACATCTTAAGAGATAATCAAGTTCAAATTATTGATGAATTTACTGGGAGAGTGTTGGAGGGAAGAAGATATGGAGATGGATTGCATCAAGCAATAGAAGCCAAGGAAGGAGTTCCTATTCAAAGTGAAAATCAAACTTTTGCATCTACTACCTACCAAAATTATTTTAGACTTTATAAAAAACTTGCAGGGATGACAGGTACCGCCATAACAGAAGCAGAAGAATTTTATGACATCTATAGACTGGATGTAGTTGAGGTTCCTACGAATGTAGTGATGTCTCGTAAAGATTTAAATGATCAGATTTTTAGAACTGAGAAAGAAAAATTAAATGCAATTGTGCAAGATATTAAAGAAGCTCGTAATAATAAGCAGCCTGTCTTGGTAGGCACAACTAGTATAGAAAAGTCAGAAAAAATATCCAATATATTAAAACAAGAAGGGATTAAGCATAGTGTCCTTAATGCTAAGCAGCATGAAAAGGAGGCTGAAATTATTCAATTAGCTGGGTGTCCTGAATCAGTAACTATTGCAACAAATATGGCTGGAAGAGGAACCGATATTCAGTTGGGGGGAAATCTAGACGTTAGATTAAGGAATGCA
>Ga0209634_1001906_pt1 | contig 14936 bp, 9 predicted proteins | sample LinPmetageLP40_FD_184043 | JGI IMG/M metagenome (GOLD analysis project Ga0209634, IMG submission 184043) | Marine viral communities from the Pacific Ocean - LP-40 (SPAdes) (version 2) | ecosystem: Environmental > Aquatic > Marine > Oceanic | place: Pacific Ocean | collected 2010-08-26
ATGGAATTCCTGTCTTCGAAACGCCTAACAAACCGACTAAGGGACCTCAAGGTGAATTAATTGATACAGGCGTAATAGAGTATTGGGAAAATGAAGTAAATGGATTGAAAGATGATCAAGATGCTTTAAATGAATATTATCGTCAGTTTCCAAGAACAGAGAATCACGCATTCAGAGATGAAACAAAACAATCTTTATTTAACTTAACAAAGCTATACGAGCAAATAGATTATAATGAAGATGCTCAAAGGAATGGCTTAGTTACAGTTGGTAGCTTTCAATGGAAAGATGGTGTTAAAGATAGCACTGTAGAATTTATGCCTAACAAAAGCGGTAGGTTTAAAATCAGCTGGGTTCCTAAGTTAGAAATGCAAAATAGAGTTAGATTAAAAAATGGTATAAAATATCCAGCAAATGATCACGTTGGCGCATTTGGATGTGATAGTTATGATATATCAGGAACTGTTGACGGTGTAGGATCTAATGGTGCATTACATGGATTAACTAAATATTCAATGGAAGAAGCTCCTGCTAATAGTTTTTTTCTAGAATATGTCGCAAGACCTCAAACAGCTGAAATATTTTTTGAAGATGTATTAATGGCTTGTGTATTTTACGGAATGCCTATATTAGTTGAGAACAATAAACCTCGACTTTTATATCATTTTAAAAGAAGAGGATACCGAGGCTATTCAATGAATAGACCAGATAAAACTTATAACAAGCTTTCAATAACAGAAAAAGAAATTGGTGGAATACCAAACTCTTCAAACGATATAAAACAATCTCACGCTGCAGCTATAGAATCATACATAGAAAAATACGTGGGTAGAATAAACGACGGTTACGGAGATATGTATTTTAGTAGAACCTTAGAAGACTGGGTTAAGTTTGATATAAATAATAGAACAAAGTTTGATGCGTCGATTAGTTCAGGTTTAGCTATTATGGCTTGTAACAAAAACCTTTATGCTCCAACGCAGGAAAGAAAAATTAAAAGTATAAATCTTGGGATAAAAAGGTATGATAATAAAGGGCACAGATCTCAAATAATATAAATAAATGATTAATAAAGCTATAAAAAGTTCTTTTCCAAGCCAAGCGGTTAGCGATATAGAAAAAATGAGTGCTGAATATGGAGCACAAGTTGGTAGAGCTATAGAGCACGAGTGGTTTAATTCTAAAGACGGATACAACGGTAGGAGTGGATCAGGTAGATATTCTACATCTAGACAATCTTTTCATTCTTTAAGATTATACGCTAGAGGAGAACAGTCTGTTAGAAAATATAAAGACGAACTATCTATCAATGGAGATTTATCTTATATGAATTTAGATTGGAAGCCTGTTCCAATTATACCAAAGTTTGTTGATATTGTTGTTAACGGTATGGCAGATAGGTCATACGAGATAAAAGCTTATTCACAAGATCCTGCTTCAATACAAGAAAGAACAGATTATGTAACTAAGATAGCTGAGGATATGGCAGCTAAACCGTTTAACGATGCAGTTGCTGGGCAATTAGGTATTGATATATACCAAACAGATCAAGCTAAGTTACCCGAAACATCGGAAGAACTTGAAATACACATGCAGCTTGAATATAAACAAGCAATAGAAATTGCTGAAGAAGAAGCAATAAACAGTGTATTTGATAAAAATAAATATGAATTAGTATCTAGACGTGTAAAAAGAGATTTAACCGTTATAGGTATTGGCGCTGCTAAAAGTTCATTTAACAAAGCAGAAGGTATTAAAGTAGAATATGTAGATCCAGTTGATCTTGTATATTCAAATACAGATTCACCTTACTTTGATGACATATATTATGTAGGTGAAGTAAAAGAAATATATATTAACGAGCTTAAGAAAGAATTTCCTGAGTTAACAGATGAACAATTAGAATCTTATCAAGGATATAATACATCTTATACAAATAGCGGATATAACTCTAAATCTAATGAAAGCAATAGTGTATCTGTTTTATATTTTGAATATAAGACTTACGCTACTCAAGTACATAAAATAAAGAAAACATCTACCGGAGGTAGTAAAGCTATTGAAAAAAATGATACCTTTAATCCGCCTGCTAATGATGACTTTGAAAAAGTTGATAGAGCTATAGAGGTAATATATGAAGGTGTTAAAGTTATAGGTAGCAGCGATATACTTAAGTGGGAACTTAAGAAAAATATGATAAGACCTAAAGCAGATACTACAAAAGCTCAAATGAGTTATGCTATTTGTGCACCTAGAATGTATGAAGGCAGAATAGAATCTTTAGTTAGTCGTATGACTAATTTTGCAGATATGATTCAGCTAACACATTTAAAATTACAACAAGTATTATCTAGAGTAGTACCTGATGGTGTTTATTTAGATGCTGATGCTTTAGCTGAAATAGATTTAGGTAACGGAACAAATTATAATCCTCAGGAAGCATTAAACATGTATTTCCAAACTGGTAGTGTTATTGGTAGATCAATGACACAAGACGGTGATATGAACAGAGGAAGACTACCCATTACTGAATTAAATTCAAATGGTGGTAACAATAAAATAAACGCACTTATAAGTACATACAATTATTACTTACAAATGATGCGTGATGTAACTGGATTAAACGAAGCTAGAGATGGCGGAATACCAGATAAGAATGCTTTAGTAGGTTTACAAAAAATGGCTGCGGCAAATTCTAACACAGCGACAAGACACCTATTGCAATCAAGCTTGTATATAACCCTAACAATGGCAGAGTGTATTGCAATGCGTGTTTCTGACGTTATAGAATATTCGCCAACTAAAGAATCTTTTATAAAAACATTAGGTAAGTTTAATGTATCTACTTTAGAAGAGATGGCTAATCTACATTTACATGATTTTGGTATATTCTTAGAATTAACACCGGATGAAGAAGAAAAAGCAAAACTTGAAAATAATATACAAGTAGCTTTACAGTCTGGTCAGATATATTTAGAAGACGCTATAGAAGTTAGAGAAGTGCGTAATATAAAATTAGCTAATCAGCTTCTTAAAATACGTAGAAAAAAGAAACAACAATTAGATCAAGAGCAACAACAAAGGAATATTCAAGCTCAAACACAATCTAATACACAATCTGCTCAAGCAGCAGCTCAGGCTGATATGCAAAAGCAGCAAGCACTAACAGAATCTAAAGCTCAGTTAGAGCAAATAAAAAATCAATTAGAAATAGCTAAGATGGAAAGAGAAGCAGCTATAAAGAAAGAATTGATGGAACACGAGTTTAATTTAAACATGCAGCTGCAAGAAATGCAGTTAAAGCAAGTAAACGACAAAGACAAGTTTAAAGAAGATCGTAAAGACGAAAGAACTAAAATACAAGCCTCACAGCAAAGTGAGCTCATAGATCAAAGAAAAAATAATGCGCCACCCAAAAGTTTTGAATCCGCAGGAATGGATAACTTAGGTGGATTTGGTCTTGAGCAATTTGAGCCAAGGTGATAAATTTTTAACTATTTAATTATATTATATTATGTCAGAACAAAACCAACCAATTGAAGAGGTTGTTGAGGACAACGTTGCAGGAATTAACGATGCAACACAAACTGAAACACCTAAAAAAGAAATCTCTTATAGAGAGATAAAAGAAGATGGGACTATTAAATTAGACCTGGGAAAATTAAAAGAATTTCAAACTAAAAACACAGATCAAGATGTACGGGAAAATGAAATCATCAGCGAGAGCAACAACAAAGAAGAAAGTAGTAGCGAAAAAGAAAAAGAAGAAAGCAGCAGCGAAGAAGAAAGCAGCAGCGAAGAAGAAAGCATACTAGAAGAAGTATCTGATATTGAAGATACTCCAGTTGCAGTTCAAACGAATGAACCTGTTATTGAAGAAAAAGTAGAAGCCGCGCCTCAAAGAGCTTTGCCAGAAAATATTGAAAACCTGGTTAAATTTATGGAGGACACTGGCGGAAGCATAGAAGAATACGTTAGATTAAATGCTGACTATTCAAACGTGGATGATGCTGCGTTATTAAAAGAATATTACAAGTCAACAAAAAGTCATTTAGATAATGACGAAATAAGTTTTTTAATTGAAGATAATTTTTCATATGATGAAGATATCGACGATGAAAGAGATATTAGAAAAAAGAAGTTGACACTAAAAGAAGAAGTTGCGAAAGCTAAGAAATTTCTTAATGGTATGAAAGATGAGTATTACAAAGAAGTCAAGTTGGGTTCTAAGTTATCATCCGAACAGCAAGAAGCTATTAACTTTTACAATAAGTACAACCAAGAACAAGCTACCACTAGTGAGGTTCAAAAAAAACAGTACAAGCAATTTGAGCAAAGTACCAATAATGTTTTTAACGAAAATTTCAAAGGTTTTGATTTTAAAGTAGGAGACAAAAAATATAGGTATAATGTAAAGAATGCAGGTGATGTTAAGAATTACCAAAGCGACATATCTAATTTTGTGAGGGAGTTCCTCGACGAAAATGATATGATGAAAGACGCTAAAGGTTATCACAAAGCTTTATATGCAGGTAAAAATATTGATAAAATTGTATCACATTTTTATGAGCAAGGTAAAGCTGACGCTATAAAACAAACCGCTATTAATTCTAAAAATATTGATATGGGTGCTAGAACTAATAAACCAGTTGTAGAAGCCGGCGGAATGAAATTTAAAGTGTTAGGTGGGGAGAATAGTTCAAAGTTGAAATTTAAAATAAAAAAATAAACAACTAAAAACTAAAAAAAAATGGGATTTAATACATCTTTAGGATTAGGTGGGTCATACTCGCTAACTCCTTCGCCAAGTCCAACTGTTAGTGATACTAACTATATCGACTTTACATCTTCAGCAACTAAAGGATGGGCACAACAATATTTACCTGAATTATACGAGGAAGAAGTAGAAAGATACGGAAACCGTACAATTGGAGGATTTTTAAAAATGGTAGGCGCTGAAATGCCTATGAGTTCTGATCAAGTAATTTGGTCTGAGCAAAACAGATTACACATTGCTTATAAAAACGATGCTGTAACTACAGACTCTACAGTAGTACTTGCAACGGCGACCGGAATTGTAACTCTAGGTGATGCTTTAAATAATTCTCTTAGAGTAGGTAACACTGTTATTATATGTGACAACGCTACTGGCCTTAAAAGCTTAAAGTGCTATGTTTCTGATGTAACTGGTCAAACAGCTACTTTAAAAACTTACACTGCTGACGCTTTTACAACTGTAGTTGCTAACGGTGGAGCTATTAACTTATTTGTATATGGTTCTGAATTTCCAAAAGGATCTGCATCTATGGTTGGTGAACTTAAGCCACAATTTACTCAATTTAGCAATAGTCCAATTATTATTAAAGATCACTTTAAAATTTTTGGATCTGATACCGCTCAAATTGGTTGGGTTGAAACTACCGACGAAGCTGGTCAAACTGGGTTTTCTTGGTACTTAAAAGCCGCTGGAGAAACTAGATTACGTTTTGAGGATTACTTAGAAACTTCTATGATTGAATCAATTAAAACTGTATCTTCTGACGTAAATACTTCTGTTTCTGATACTGGAAACGAGGGTAGCAATGATGCTCCTGATGGTATTAACGGTACTGAAGGTTTGTTTGCTGCAATTGAAAGTAGAGGTAATGTATTTGAAGATTTAGCTTCTTTAGGAGACTTTGATCTTTTACTTAAAAATCTTGACAAGCAAGGTGCTATTGAAGAAAATATGTTATATGTTAATCGCTCTTTAGCTCTTACAATGGATGATATGGTAGCTGGATTAAATTCTAACTATCAAGGTGGTGCTTCTTTTGGTGTATTCCAAAACGATGCTGACATGGCGTTAAACTTAGGTTTTTCTGCTTTCCGTAGAGGATCTTATGATTTCTACAAGTCAGACTGGAAATACTTAAACGATGCGTCTGCTCGTGGTGGTTTTGGAGATATTTCAGGATGTTTAATTCCTGCTGGAACTTCAACTGTTTACGATCAGTCATTAGGTAAAAACATGAATCGTCCTTTCTTACACGTAAGATATAGAGCTTCAGAAACTGATGACAGAAGACTTAAGTCTTGGGTAACTGGTTCTGTAGGATCTGCAACTTATACTGGAGAAGATGTAATGGAAGTACATTATTTATCTGAAAGATGTTTAGTTACACAAGGAGCTAATAACTTTGTATTATTAAAAGAATCATAATATTAATTTTTAAAAACTAAATAAAAATGGAAAAATTTTTAATATTTATTGATGCAGCTGATGATGCTGCAATGTACCCAGTGAGTGGACTTTTAGGTATGACTGTTGCAGGTGACGCAACATTGCTTATTAAATTTGGAAGTTCAATTGGTAGTGGTGGAACAGATGGTTCTGCTGCTGACATTATTACTGTAACTACAACAGCTGATAAAGAGCTAGTTGTATTTAAAGCTTTAGCTAAAGCTATTGCTGACATAGGAGCTTTTAATAGTGAAAAGTTTTTAGTTGTTTGTGATGACGTAAACTCTGTGTTTGCTCACCCAGATATTCTAAGCTGTACTTTAGCTATTGACTCATAAGTCAATTAATTAATGTAATTTTTACCCTCGTTATAACTACGGGGGTAATTATTACTCTTATACGACAATAGCCTCTTATTATATATATAAACTAGCTATCGTCACATTTTACAAACTATTAAATTATATTATATTATGGCAGCAAAAAAAGCGCCAGCAAAGAAAGTTGAGGTTGCTCCTCAGCAAAATGTAGTGGCTAAAGCCGCTCCAATAGTACAACAACCAGTTAAACCAAGCTGGGAAATAAAAGATAGAGTTTATAAACTAATAGGCAGAGGCGAGCCTTTAACTTATGTTTTAACATCTAAATCAAGTCCAAGAAAACCATTGTTATGGTTTGATGAAGAGCAGGGCTATAATAGAGAAATAAGATATGCTAGCAATCAAAGATCTTGCTTTATAGATGATCAAGATAATAATGCTATTTTATCTCACATTATATTTGAAAACGGCAACTTATTTGTGCCAAAACAAAACCAACCTTTACAAGAACTTTTAAGTTTATATCATCCTAAAAAAAATTATGTATATAAAGAGGTAGACGAAGTTGCTACCGCTAAGGAAGATTTAGTAGATATTGAAACTGAAATGGAAGCTTTAAATACCGCAATGTCAATTGAAATAGATCAAGCTGAAGCTATACTTAGAGTAGAACTTGGCTCATCTGTTGATACAATGAGTTCTGCGGAGCTTAAAAGAGATTTATATATGTTTGCTAGATACAATCCAGTTTTGTTCTTAGAATTAGTGAATGATGATAATGTAATGCTTAGAAACTTAGCAATAAAAGCTAGAGAAATGGGTATTATAGCTTTATCTCAGGACCAAAGAACTTTTACTTGGGGTACAAACAATAAAAAATTGATGACAGTACCTTTTGATGAAAACCCGTATTCTGCATTTGCAGCTTACTTAAAAACAGATGAAGGAGTAGAAATTTTCAAATCAATAGAAAAAAAGTTAAAATAGTGTGATTATTATAAGTAGTGCATCTGCTTAATAGTGGCTGCACTACTATAATAAAAATAAAAATATGGCGATTGACGTAAACAAAGTATATACTACAGTTTTATCTATAATAAATAAAAAAGGTAGTGGTTATTTAACACCAGATAATTTTAATAAAATAGCTAAGGTAGTACAATTAGAATTACTAGACAGAGCCTTCTATGAATATAATAGAGCTGTAACAAGCCAATCTAGAGGAAGAGGGGTTGAAGGTTACGGTGATATTCCTAGAAAAATACAAGACAAGATAGATCCCTTTTGTGCAACTAGCACGATATCATTATCTTCAGGTGTTGGAGCTTTACAAACATCATCAACCGGCACATATAATGTGGAAGGTGTATATAATATTATAAATGTTTCATCTACAGATAATTTAACTCAAATAGAAAGAATAGATAAATCTAAATTAAGTTTTTTATTAGCTTCACCTTTAACAGCGCCATCTACTACATTTCCTATGTATTACGTTAGCTCTGATTCTATATATGTTTTTCCAACTACTTTAACATCAGTTTCGATGTATTATATTGGTACTCCGGCTGATCCTAAATGGAATTCAACAGTAGACACCGTAAGTTTTGGCACACCTATATACACTTATACAACTTCGGGTTCTACAAATTTCACACTACACCCTTCGGATGAAGTAGATTTAATATTAGGTATTCTACAATACTTTGGTATAACAATTAAAGATCCTTTAGTTATACAGTCTGCAATGCAAGAACAACAATCAATAACACAACAAGAGCAATAATATGGGATTATTAGACGGACAAACAAGTCAAGATTACTACGAAGCTTCGGTATTCGGAGGTTATCAATATACATCTATAAAAGAAATTGTAGATAATTTTATGATTGCTTATGTAGGTGACGGTAAACTTATAGATAGAGTTGCAAAATCTGATGTAATATTTCATGCAAAAAGAGGATTGCAAGAATTTAGCTATGATGTTTTAAAAACAGTTAAACTTCAAGAAGTAGAACTAGGAGCGTCGCTTTCTATACCTATGCCTCAAGACTATGTTAACTATGTTAAAATATGTTATATAGACAACTCTGGTATTCGTAGGATCATTTACCCTACTAGATTAACTACAAACCCCACAGAAGCGCCCATACAAGATAATAACTATGATTATATATATGATTCTAATGGTGACATCGTAAAGGGTAGTTCGATTACAGAAGAAAAGTGGAAAAACTTTGATACTAAAAATGTAACAGGGGATTTATCTTCAGAAGACAGCGTATATTTAACAACTAATGATTACTTAAGAAGTGATTATGGTAGAAGATACGGTGCTACGCCGGAAACTACTCAAGTAAACGGATTTTTTACAATTAATGAAAGAACAGGTAGCTTTGCTTTTAGTAGTGATTTAGCGGGTAAAATAATAGTTGTAGAATACATATCTGACGGACTAGGCACAGATGCTGAAATGAAAATTAATAAACTTGCAGAAGAAGCATTATATAAACATATAGCTTATAACGTTTTAGCTGCAAAAAGAAATATATCTGAATTTATAATACAAAGATATAAGAAAGAAAAAAGAGCATCTCTTCGAAACGCCAAATTAAGATTATCAAATATGAAGTTATCTGAAATAACTCAGGTAATGAGAAATAAATCAAAACAAATAAAACACTAGCACATGGCTGAAGATAAAAAAGCATTTCTTCAGGGTAAAATGAATAAAGACATTGACGCTAGGCTCTTACCTAACGGGGAATACCGTACGGCTCAAAATATTCAAATTTCTACTTCTGAAGCTCAAGACGTTGGTACAATTCAAAACATAAAAGGTAATTCATTAGTGCCTTTAAAACTGCTAGATGGTTTCAATAATTTAGAAACTATAGGTAGCTATTTTGATGAACCCAATGATAGAACATTTTATTTCATAACTAACTACATTTGTCCTAACTCTACAGAAGGAGGATTAATAGGAGCTGCTGACGGGCCAAAAACAGCTAAGCAACAAGAAACAGAAGGTTTTACTGAATTAAATCCTGGGCAATTATTTTGCGCAATACTAATGTATAAGCAAGATGGTAGTATTTCAGTTTTATCTCAAGGTTTATTTTTAAACTTTTCCACAACTCACGAAATAACCGGTGTTAATATTTTAAATAACTTGTTATTTTTTACAGACAACTTTAACCAGCCTAGAAGAATAAATATATCAACAGCTTTAAATAATTCTGGCTTTTATGATTCCGAAAAAAAGATTAGTGTTGCTAAGTTTGCTCCGTTCTATCCTTTAAGACTACTAGATAGCTCTAATGAATCTTCAGCTACCACAGACACAGATATAGAATCAGACTTTTTAGAAAATCAATTTGTTAGGTTTAGCTATAGGTTTAGATATGAAGATGGTGAATATTCTACAATAGCTCCATTTACCCAAGCAGTTTTTTTACCTGAAATATACAAAGATAATTCAACAGGGTTGTCTTCAGATCAAATAAAAAAGATGGCTCAGAATAATGAGCTGGACAGCATGATTAATTGTATCAATAAAATTATTTTTCAATTAAAAATGCCTGAAAATTCTTCAAATGTATTTAATACGTATCAAATAAAAGAAGTCCAAATACTCTGTGCTATTGATGGCGACCTACCTATTAGAGTCGTAGACGTTCTACCTAATTCAACTACCGTATCTGATGCTGGTATTATAAATTATACCTACGAATCTTCAGAGCCTTTTAAAACATTACCTAGAAGCCAGGGAACAAGAGTGTTTGATAATGTACCCTTAAAGGCTAAATCTCAAGAAATTATAGGTAACAGAGTTGTATACGGAAACTATATTGAGAAAAGAAGTTTAAATAAAACAAAATTAAATTTTGAAGTTAACACTTCTTTGAAAAACTCAGGAGACTCAAGCGAAAGTGATTATCTTTATAAGGAATATAAATATCATTCTATAAAGCAAAGAAGAGAATATCAAGTAGGAGTTGTTTTGTCTGATATATTTGGCAGACAATCACCGGTTATATTACCTATAGAGCTCAACAGGAAAACATCGTTAAAAAGATCTTCAGCATATGTTCCTGCTAAGTCAAAAGATTTATTTGATTCTAGTGTTTGGAATAACTATTCTGTGAATTCAAGTAATACAGAAAACTGGGGTGATGTTTTAAGAATTAGATTTGAAGATATAATAGGTGATGCTTATGATTCTAATACAAATCCTTATGGGTGGTATTCGTATAGAATAGTTGTAAAACAACAACAGCAAGAATATTACAATGTATACGGAGACGGTATAGCTAGAAATACTGGCAGTCCAACGGCTTTAATAAACTTAGCCGGAGATAATGTAAATAAAGTACCTAGAGACGTTACAGATACCGACAGAGAAACAGGTTTAGCTGGTAGTAAAATTAGACTATATCCTAAAGTTATTAATTACAACGTTAGGTCTATTGTTTCTAATAGCAATCCCGATCCTGAGTATGCTTCATATGAAGCCCCTTACGTGCCAAATAGAGGTGGATTATTATCTTCAGATGGTTTACTAAATGTTATTGAAATAGGTACACTTAAGGAGCATGGAATGGATCCAGAAATAGCATTCGACAATGCTTATTTTGATGATACCTTATTACGTATAACTGGTATTAGAAAAGGTTTGTTATTAGCTAAAATAGCATTACCGGATAATACAACAAATTTACCAACGGCAGCAAACCAAGGTGCTATTTCTGTTTTTGAAACCGAACCCTTTAATTCTAAAATAGATATATTTTACGAAACTTCTTCAGCCGGGTTAGTGTCTGATATTAATACAGCTGTATTGTCTTCGTTCACTGGTTTAAATAAAATTAGTATAGAAAAGTTTGGCACTGGGATTAAAGAAGATAAACCAATAGGTAGTAAAATAGGTATAGTTACTGCTTCAAACGATCAAGGACAGCAAGATGCTACTATATCCCTTTTAGGCGTTCAAGAAACTAGCTTAGCAACAGGTACTACTTTAGAAGTGGGAGAAGGGCCAGAGGCTAAATTTGAAATTGTAAAAGATCCATTAGATAATAAATATTATATTAAAACAAAAAAAGAGTTTTTCTATGGTACTCACGGATACTCATACGAATTTAAAATCAAAGCAGTCTTTGGTGTAGAAGAAATTGAGCGCGATATAACAAATTATGCCATATCTTCAGGAGGACAATTTGAACAACCTATTAAATTAGAAAATGCTTTACCCATTTTAGAGTTAACTAATAACAATGAAGGTTTTGCTTATATCACAGGAGGCGAAATAATACCTGTAAGTGAAGACGACTCAAGCGCAAACGAAGATGTATTGATAGGTAGAATGGGGGCTACCAATGGGTCCGCGGACACGAGTAATCAAGACTTTGGGCTTATATTTGAAGATGTAAATAATCCAGTCGGTCCAGGCGATGATATAGGTGATGTGTTTCCTTTTATTGTAAATGAAGCGAGTGGTGAAATATTTATAAGACAAGGAGCAAGTTTAACTCCTGGAAATATTTCAATGACTATAACGGTTTTTGAAGATGGAATAGCAAATATAGTAGATGCGGATGGCGACAAACCATTTACAAACAAAGGAATTACAATAATAGTAAGCATAGGTCAAACATCAGGTTTTAAAACAGTTTATCTCACGCCAGATGTTGATCCTAGTCCTTGGGAAGGTATAGCTGACTTTGAAACCGCTTCAGAAGCTCAGCGACTAACTTCCGTAGCCGTATCACACAACGGCGAACAAGATCTTCCAGAAGTAGGTGATTTAATTATGATTGGAGACAGAGATGCTCCAGGAGGCTCTAGGCCTTTTGACGGCAGAAGTCTATGGTGGGGTGTTACTACTGGGACTGGGGAATTTTCTGAGGAAATAGTTCAAGTAAATTCACAGGGTATTGTTATCGCAACAGATGGTTTGTAATTATTAATAAATAAATAAATTAACACGTAATATTATTATTATGGCGTATACATTAGAAATATCATATTTCAATTCTGTAGTAATAAAACCAAAAGCAGAGTTAGTTAAAAGAGTATTCTCCGGAGGAGGACCCCCTGGCATAGATCTCAATGATTTTGATGCAGCAGGAGAGGCCTCAAATTGGCATGTAGAAGAGTCTAGAATAAAAGGAGGATTCAACGAAGATTCTATGGGATATGGTGTTAAGGCTTATGCTACTGATGAAAGCTATGATTTTAATCATAGATTTAACGCAATGATATATTCTGGAATATTTAATTCTAGAACAGATATAAACCAAACAAACGAGTTTAACTCTTCTGAACCTATAACTAGAGCGGTAGATGCTTCTGATGGTAGTATTCAAAAGTTATATGCTGAAGATACTAATTTAATTATATTTCAAGAAAATAAAGTTAGCTCAGCCTTAATAGATAAAGACGCGGTATTCACAGCAGAAGGATTAGGGTTAACAACGTCAGGAGTTAAAGTTATCGGTCAAATTGTTCCTTATTTGGGAGAATACGGTATAAGTAAAAATCCAGAAAGCTTTGCTGTTTACGGGTTTAGAAAATACTTTACAGATAAAAACAAAGGTGCTGTGCTTAGGTTATCTAGAGATGGAATAACAGAGATTTCATCTTATGGTATGCGTAGCTTTTTTAGAAATGAATTAAAAAATGCGAACAAAGCATATGGTATGTTTGATGTGCATTCAAAAAACTATGTATTAAGTCTACAAGGATCAACTGATTCGGATTACAATAAGCAAACATATTCAAAAAATACTTTTAACACAAGTATAACCACGCTTAGAACGGATTACAAAACATTATCCTTTGACGATAGGGTTAATGGTTGGACGTCGTTTCATACTTATAAGCCTCGATTTGGGGGTAGTTTAGCTAATAAGTTTTATACTTGGAATGCTGGTGATCTTTATGAGCATTATTCAAACAACAACAAGAACACTTTCTACGGTGAATTTAACCCTAGTACTATAACTATAGTAAGTAATCAAAATCCTTCTTTAGTTAAGTATTATAAATCAGTTAATTACGAAGGAACTAAAAACTGGAAAGTTATAGAGTTATTTTCTCCAGCAGACGATGATAACGATTACAATGCTTATCCTATACCAGGAAACATAACCGGTAGATATTTGTCTCCGTATGACGGAAACTTAAAATATGTGGGGTTTACACCTTTAGAAAAAAAATATTACGGGCAAATCAAAATCAATGATACATCGACAATATCAGGTGTTAGTGCGTTAAATACAACAGGTATTAAAGGATTTTTTGCAGAAGTAACGTTTGAACACGAGCCTGTAAACAACGACAAAATATTAAACATAACAAATCATGCTGAATTATTTTCAGTAGGGTTTAATTACGAACAATCTTTATATTAATAAATTATGAGTAATGGATCAAGCACTGGAAGCGGCGGCCTTGGAGGTAGCGTTTTAGGTATGATAGGAGGTCAGTTTTTAGGCGGCCTTGGGCAAGCTATATTTGGCGGTGCAGCTAGAAGAAGAGCAGCTAGAAGACAGAGATCTTTAGAAAAACAACTTTATAGATTAGAACAAAACAGACAGGCTATTGTTAATCCTTTTGCAAACGTAACAGATTTATCAGGTCAATTGTCAAATCCATTTGCAAATCTACAAGTTGCAACAGAAGCCGCAGAAATGCAAGCTCAACAAACAGATATATCACTTGCTAGTAGTTTAGATACATTAAGAGCTACAGGAGCTGGAGCCGGTGGAGCCACTGCACTAGCACAGGCAGCTTTAAGTTCTAAGCAAGGTGTTTCAGCTAGCATAGCACAGCAGGAGGCCAGAAACGCGCAATTAAGGGCTCAAGGACAGCAACAGTTAGAAATGAATAGGTTAAAAGAACAACAACGAATTCAAATGGCAGAAGCTCAAGGTAAGCAATTTGTATTCGGGGCTCAAGAATCTAGAGAAATGCAAAAACTAAATAGAGTATCTGCTCAATTAAGTAATGCATCTCAACAATCAGCAGCTTATGGTTCTCAAATGATGGGTGGTATTGGTCAAATGCTAGGTGGTATTGGTAGCTTTGCTGCAACAGGAGGTTTTGGTCAACTATTTGGAGGTAATAACTCAACCGGCTTTACAGACGCTATGAATAATAACAATATGTTTAATGTAGGCAACTCTAGCGGTATTTTAGATACACCACCTCCTATGGATATCTACAGTGATCGTAGATTAAAAAAGAATATAAAACTTATAGGTTACTCACCTAAAGGTTTAAAAATATATGCTTTTGAGTATATAGATAATAATTTAGGTAAAGGTGTTTACCAGGGAGTAATGTCTGATGAAATACCTAAAGATGCTGTTATAAAGAGCGATAATGG
>Ga0209634_1001907_pt1 | contig 14924 bp, 30 predicted proteins | sample LinPmetageLP40_FD_184043 | JGI IMG/M metagenome (GOLD analysis project Ga0209634, IMG submission 184043) | Marine viral communities from the Pacific Ocean - LP-40 (SPAdes) (version 2) | ecosystem: Environmental > Aquatic > Marine > Oceanic | place: Pacific Ocean | collected 2010-08-26
CACCTTCTTCATATCCCATTCGAGCTACAACTTCTGGAGCTTCTTTTCTTAATGCTTCAATACCTTTACCGCCTTCTTTATAAGACATACGATCTTTATCATCGCTTAACATGCCGCCACTATATTTTTTATCTCTTTCTATTACTCCATCTATATCTTTTAAAGAATTTTCTAGTTCTTCTATTTCTATCATTATTTTAAGATCTTCTTTTGTAGTATCTTTAACTCCTGATTCAGCTAGTCTTTCTCTATCACCTTTTAATCTTTTAAGTTTATCTTCTAATGCTTCTCGTGTATAAGTACCGCCTTCTGTTTCTAAGTTACCACTATCTTCATTTAAGTTATAAATTATTTTTTTTCTTTTTACTTCACCCGCATCTTGATAACCTATTCTGGTTTTATCATCGGTTAACATTCCTTTTTTCTTTTTCATTATCTGCTCTCTTTAATTACTTGTTTAACCGATTGAGGAAGTTGGATCAACCGTTCCAGAGAACTGATCCTCCCCTGACTGCGGTACATTTCCAGTTCCGATGTTGCCACCACCAGTACCTGTAACTCCAAGTTCTTGAGGTGGTTGAGGTGTTCCTGCATTGCCTGCCATTGCGGGCTGTTGACCATCGGGTTGAGTTTCTTCGCCTGTACCTTGTCCAGCATTTTGCATACCTATTATTTGAGCCATGATAGCTGCTTCTTCAGGATCGTTGAGTATTTCATCAGGATCTAAATCTAAGCTATAGGCTAGTTCACTTATAAGTTTAGAAATCTTAACAAACGGTGCAATAGCAGGACTTTGTGCAGTTTGTAAGAAAGTAGTTAGTCTTTGACTTCGTACTTCTTTTTGCATCAAGCTATTTGTACCTGTAGCTTTAACTTCTAAATCACCTTTAACATCTAGCTCACCTTCAAAAAATTGCATGTTCCATTGAAAATAAGCATCTCCTAGAGGTTTCAATAAGAAATCATCTAAGTTTTTAACAACTGTTTTAATATTTAAACTAGCTGCGCCTAACAACATTGACATACCTGATGCTGTTCTTGTCATACTTTGAACACCTGTTTGTCCGTGACTGTAACTAGGTAGTCCTGTTTGTTCATCTGCAAGTTGTCTAAACTTGTCAAACATCATCATGTTTTCGTTTGCTGTGTTAGGAAACTTTAATCCATAAATTGATTGTCCTGCCATTCCTGCTTGTCTACGGAAAACTTTTCCCGGATATATGTCCATTGACTGTCCACCTACAAGAGCAGACTCATCTATGTCAAATACAATCGAACCAGAAAGAGCTAAGTTATCTATAGCCATTCTAGCATGTCCGTTCATTATCTGTTGACTATCATCCATGTTTTCAGCAATGCCAATACCAAAAAAGTTATAAGGATTTCTTTCGTAAGGAAAAGCGTGGTAAGGTATTCTATAAGGTGTAAAAGGATTAATTACTGCTCTTAATAGTTTACCGCCAGTTGTCCACACGTTAACTTGTACTTCATCTAAATCATCTATTGTGTCGGGTAAGTCTATACCTACTTCTCTAGCGTATTCAGCATCCATGATACCCCAATACTCTAAAACTTCATAACTAGAATTATATTCTTCTTCTGATCTAGCGTTATCTTTTAATTGACTTTCAAAACCTTTTTCTTCGTAGTTCGGACCCATTTTAATACAATCACGAATTGCATCTTTGTCAAAGTAAGGCATGTTACGAAGCTGTCTAAGTTGACTACGATTCATTTTATGACGATGAATTACATATTCACACTCATCCATATTAGTTGCAGATGGATCAGGATAAAAATCCCAACAACTTACAAACTCTATACGAGGTACTCTAACTTCTAAAGGATTGTATTCACGTTCTCCTTCTTCATTAGTATTCCATCTACTTAATTTTTTGTTAAAGTTAAACGGTCCTTTAACAATTCCTGTACCTAGTAAAGCAGATTCAAGTAAAGCGTTTCGTATTTCAGAAGATCCGTTAGACTCTTCTATTTGATCGTGTACTAATTTTTCTAATCTTCGTGCTGCTTCTTGTGCAGGATTTACTTCTAAAACTTTTGGATCTGCACTATAGCCTTCTTTTAAAAATCCTTTATCTTCAGCTTGGTCTTCAAGACTATCTTCAAATATACCTTTACCTAAAGTAGCACCTGCTTTTAAAGTTCGACCATCGCCTTCAAAACCTATATCATATGGATTTTCTTGTGGCTCATCTTCTACACGATTTCCTATGTTATCAGGAACATCTCCATCTGGAAGAGACATTTCAATTCCTTGCATAGGGTTTTGCGTATCTAAATGTGCAGAAGCATACTCGCCTTCAGGTACTTTAGTTTCACTAATACCTATAGGAAATTTACCAGTGCCAAATATTACATCTACTAATTGTCCAAAGGCTGCTAGTACTTTTGTTTTTGTAACTTTTACAAAGACTCTAGATTTTTCAGACTCTCTAAATTTAACAGACTTTTGATATAATCCTCTGTAGTTTTCGTAAGCTTTTAACCAGCGTCTTTCATCAGATTGACGAGCATCTTCGGCTTGTTGAAATCTATCTTCAACAATACCAACAAGATTAGACTGCTGTGAAAGCTCTAAGTCTAGAATTTTTCCAGACTCACCTTCTACATCTTCATATATATTATTAGCGTTTAAGAACGTATTATCGTTGTCTTCCATTCATTAATACTCTACACCGAGTACTAACTCTAAATCTCCAACCGACATATTAGGAGTAACGTCTGTTCCTGATAAAAGCATAAAACAGAATACACTTGTAGTTCCTGTAGCAGCTTGCAATAAAACAGGGAATCTTTGTTTAGATACAACGTCTCCGTCAGTTGCTCCTGCTCCTTCTAGATTTATATCAAAGTTAAATACTTTACCGCCACCGTAGGTGTAATCATCAGCCGATCCATCTAGTGTTATCCTTCCTAGTACTTTTGCTGCTGCAAAATCAGCATCAGATATATTTCGTGCTGAGTTAGCTGCACCTACAGACTGATTAGTCTGACAGAAAAACAATTCTCCATCAAATACCTGAGTAGATTTAGAAATAATCATAGCTGAAACTAATTTTGAACACTCTCCTTTTTTGCCTACTGCTAAAGGTATCTCTGTGTTATTAAATAAAACATCGTTGTCAGCATAAGCGTCTGCTGTAATAACAGGTACTACTCTTATAACTCTTCTAGCTTGTTGATTCATAGCCATTACTTCTCCTAGTATCCAAATGTTGTATCAGAAGGTGTATACATTTCTTCTTTCAACTCTCTCATCCGATCATATGGGCTTGCTATTCTAGGTCTGCTCATAATCATATAACGTAATGCGTCATATGCGTGATCCGAAGCGTGAGTATCTACATCCTCTGGATTTGTTTTAGATAACGGTATACCTTGTAACTCTCTTATTAAGTTAGGACATGTATTAAATATCTGTAACTTAGGTCTGCCGTTCTCTTTAATTTTTAAAAATTCGTGTATTTGAATTTTACCTTGTACTCTGTTCTTATCTGCTCTTCTTAACTTGTGTCCTTCTTTTAAAAGAGCTTCACCAACAGTCGGTCCTGTAGATCCTGTCTTAGCCCATGCAGCGCCGTCTAAGACACCTGAAACTGCAAAAGGATCTTCAAGTTCCATATTAGTTATTATACTGCCTAATTCCTCACCTGTCAAGCCTTTTCTGTATAATTCTCTATAAATTATTAAGGTTCCATCGTTAGTATCTATAATTCCCCATAAACAACAGCTTTCAGCGGCATATCCATAGTCAATTCCTTTAAGTCTTTCCCACCCTATAGGCAGTTCAAACGGAGGAATTACATGGACTTGCGTATCAAACTCTACAAACGCAGCTCCTTCTGCAACATCCCAATTACCTTCTAACAACTGTCTACGTTGAATAGGTGGTAAAGACTTAAGCATTTGCTCGTAGATACCGTCTTCCGCAAGATAAGGGTTATCAGCTAGTTTTGCGGGAATAAACTTTCTAGATAATCCATCGTGACCTGTAAAACCTGTATTATGTTTTGAAGGTTCTATATATCTTTTTTTTACCCAATGCGAACCTACTCCTCCCGGATTTGCTGTGCAACGAAGGTATGTTTGTATTTCAGAATCAGTTGTCCGTAGTCGGGAAGCTAAGTAGTTCCAACTAAACTCTGTAGGTAAGTGTGTGATTTCGTCAAACCCTATCCAACTATAGGCTTGACCTTGATAACGGTAAACATCTGCGTCACGTTCTAGGAAGCCAAACTCTATCTTTGCACCGCTTGGAAAGTTCCATAGCTTTTCTACTTCTCGGAACTTAGCTCCTTGAAAAGCTAACGGATATAGTTCGCGTGACTTGTCTATCATCTCGCGTAACTCTGGCATAGAGCGTCTAAGTATTAGTGCGCGGTGTGCTTTCTTATGCGCATAGCGTAGCGGATCAATCAACATTGCGTATGATTTACCGCCACCTGCAGCACCACCGTACAAAACATCTTTCTCGCCTGCAGCAAGGAAATCTGTCTGTGGTCCTTCGTTAGCATGAAATAGGACATTTTGTTCAGGCAGTATGTCCTGTACTGCTTTAGGAAGTTCATCTATCTCTGAAGGCGTAACAACACGATCTGTCTTATCAGAAAGCTTATTAATTGTATTGGTTGTGGCTTTGTAAGATTTTCTAGCGTTGTTAAGCTTTTCTTCAAGCTTCCTAATGTTTTTCTTTTTACGAGATATTTTACGATGAACAGCATACTTAGCTTTTTGAGAAGAGGATACGTTATAGCCTGAACCTGATCCTTTAGGTCTGCCTGCTTTTAAACGTGGTGTACCGTCTTTCTTACGGACAAAGTTACCTTCGTTATCTTGCAAGTAACGATCTGGGTTCAGTTCCCAATCTTTCGCTTCTTTTTCCATACTTTTTATCTACATGTTTTTTAAGACCTGCGCGAGTAATTGATCTTTCTGTTTTATACTCTAACCAATCTACTGCTTCTTGCAAAGATATTTCTTCTTTAACAATCATCTCTTCTACTAAACTAAGTGCTTCTATCTGTTCTGCTATAGGTTTTAAGTATCTAGTTTCTAGGTCTAACTCATAACCAAAAGGAATAGTAGATGAAGCACGTTTAATATAACCGTTTTGTTTGTCCATATGTTTTTATATTACTTCAGGGTTAGTTTTGCTTTAAGTGTTTCGTATAGGTCAGGTTTAGTTCTTTTTAGAACTATAGTTCCTATAACAACAACTACAAGTAGTCCAATTATTAAATCCATATCTATTCCTCCTCATCTGTAGTTATATCTGTGTATTGAGCATCTTCTACTGTTACTGAATGTTTCTCAGGCAATATAAAGATACCTCCTTGTACATTGTGATCTACCTGTACGCGGTCTGTTCTAGCAATACCTACACGATCAAGTATAGTCTGAGCCGCGTTTAGCTTTTGACTAGCTTGAGGAATAGGTTTATTACTATCAATCATCTCAACTAATTTAAATGCAGCTTTAGGTGCGGAACGCGCAAGTACGTCTGAGGCTAAATCCACTACTTCTTCTTTTAATGATTTGAGTACTTGATAGTGATTGCCTGAATAGCCTGCTAGTTCTGCTGCTTTTTTAAAGTCACCTTCGGTGGTGACTAGATTGTCTAAGAAAGACTGCTGTTTATCGGTAAGATTACGATTGGTTTTCTTTTCTGGCATTAAATTCATAATACCTACCATTATAAGGTTACTTTTAAAGTTTGTCAAGCTTTATTTATTTACATATACCTCTTGACAAATGATAAAATAATGTGTATAATGAATGTAATGGTCGGGGGGTTCAACACCTATAGAATCTACTCAGATTTATTTCTCTTATAGCGCAGATAACGCTTGTGAAATATACCCACATATTGATCATTTATTATATATGATTGTTAATATGTTCGCGGCACTGGTTAACACTTAAAAAGTTTGTGAAATGTATAACTATTACATAGATGGTGGTGGTACCCCCTATGGCACTCTGCCCCGCCCCCCCGCGATGGAAACGCTAATGCGAATCATTCTCATTCTCATTAACATTTTGATTCTCATTATCATTTGACAATCGTTATCATTTGACAATCGTTCTCATTTAGAAAATCTCTAGCACAATTTTACAAGCTTGTCAAATTTAGGTTCATATTGTGAAACTTGTAAAATTCAGGTAAACGATTTTTAAAAATAAGATTAAAATTTATAAAGTAAATATATAAATCAATTCTAAGGCATCTATGTGTCGATTCTAACGCACTTTATCATTTGCCTATACTTTGCCATTGGTTAGAAGAGAACTCACTAAATCACAAACTAGTCACTAATGACTACTTTTAATTATTTTTCGATATTAGTTGATATTAATATTTACATCAGGCAAAATGGACGAAGTCCAATCAAATTTGGTCTAGCAATTAAATATTGCTTGTAATCCGTTTTTTAAAAATTTGGAAAATAGGTATTTATCACAAAGCGATCATGCTATTTGATATCACTAAATCAACTAGTCACTAATGACTACTTTAAAATAGGTGATATACACATGATAAAAGTAAAAAATGTAAAACAAATAGCAACAGCTCAAAACGTGATTAATATGCATGAACTAGGAATTACACTCGCAAAATCTACAGTAGGTACAGCGATTGAACATACTCTAGCAATACTTGCATTTATTCATGGTGATAAGGCTTTTGATGCAGATATAGAATCAACGATTATAAAATATAGTGATAAAAAAATATTTACTAATCCTGATAATAAAGATGATAAAAAGCTTTATATGGCAAGCAGAACGCGTACCGCAAGTGATAAAAAAGACGTTAGAACCACTAAGCGAGGCGATTCTCAGAATCGAACTAGAAAAACTCAGACTCATAAAAAAGCAGAACAATATTTAAATAATGCTTCTAAATATGGGATTGAATGGCGCAACATAGAGCCATCGAAGCTTGAGAAAAAAATCAATGCCTCAATAGATGAAGCTAATAAAGTAAAGGAACATAAAGAAGAATTAAAATCGTGCAATAAGGTTTTAGATTCGCTTTATAATCCTGAAATAATTGATGAAGCATTGGCTCTTAGTATTAAATTTGCCAATGATTTATCTAAGCTTCAGGCTAAACAAGCGCAAGCAACCCGCAAATTTCGCGCTAATACTTCGCTAGTAAAAACAGCGTAAATAAAACGATATCTTTAGCATGATTGTTTTGTGATAAATACTAACAACAATTTTTAAAAGACTTGGCAAGATTTCCCCCAATTTTGCTGAGTCTTTTTTTTATTTTTATTTTTTTTATTTTCGATTGAGACGGAGACGGAGACGGAGACGGAGAGAAAATAAATTTCTACAATAGTTGCTATATCATGCTAGATATGAGACTATAATGTTAGTAGCGCGTGTTTTATTTGTAACCAAACTAGTCATTAGTGACTACTTTAAACTAGAGGTACAACGTATGAAATTTGCAGAATACATGGAGACATTTGGTGCAGTTCGTAATTCTTTTCAAGGATTAAGTAACACCACAATGCACATCAAGAAAAGTAAGAATGGTGTGAAGCGAGAGAGACGGTTACTAAAGGAACGCACGTTCAAGATAGAGGCGAAGCGTTACCCTTTAGATAGTGAGAACATAGAGGTACTAAAGAGTTTACGAGATAGATAGCTTATGACGATAGATAAAACAGCACGGTATTCCAATGAGAGTGAGCATAAGTATCCAAGCAGTTGGTAGTCTGCTATATCAAAACTACCACAGTTTTTAATAGAGAGAGAGGAGTGTGATGTATGGAAAATGAGTATGGTGATTTCGGCAACACCTTAGAAGATGCTGTCGCTACGTTATCTTTTGTAGAAACATTTAGGAAAACTTTTTGTCCAGATAAAGAAGTGTTTTCTGCAAAAGACATGAGGTTTATACTGAAAAACTTTCAAGAAGTAATTATAAACTTGTCATTAGCTAAAGGTCATGCAGTAACTAGACAAGAGGCGAGTGACTATTGGATAGAGAGGAGTGGTGTATCATGAATGAGTACAGTAAAATTAAACTTACCAGCGCATGGAACGATAGAAAACTAGATGAAAAGGTTAAACTTATGATAGAGTTAAGAGCTGATCAATTAAATCTACCATATCATCGTACAGGTTGGTTAGTGGACAATTTCTCGGCTACTTTTGACAAGCTAGGAAATATAGTGATAGGTTATTTTGTATGGGGCAAGGATCTAATCGAGACTAAACTGTTTAAGCATCCAGTTTTATTACAAGATGTTGAGCCTGTTATTCTTGAAATTGCAGATTGGCTTTTAGAAATAGATGAAGAGTATGGAAATTGGTAAAGTAGTTATTGATAACTAGTTATAAACTATAAGAGGTGATGTATGTATAAGAACCATGCAGTAAAGTGCCAAGCGTATGCACAAAGAAACGCTGACAACTTTGCAGAAGTAGTGATGATGGTGTCACTAAGCATACAACAGAACTGGCTTGGAGTAGGAGATCAGTTACAGGATGTGAGACTGCACAAGTATGACAGTAAGTTTCTGTGGGGTATGAAGGCAACAGCGTACAAATATATTATGACTCACAAGTATAAGATATATGCCATGATGAAAGCTGTGATGTGCAGTAATCATAATGACGCAGACAAAGCTAAGAGTCTGATGAAAGTATTCTTGCGTATCGAAGGACTTGGATTAGTAAAGGCAGGGTTTGTGTGTCAACTTACCTGTGGTCTTGTAGGTTGTATGGATGTACATAACATCAAGGCATATAAGATTGATGAGAAGATACTGACCTATAACAAGAAGTTAAAGACAGAGAAAGGTATCAAAGCAAATGAGAAGAAGATAGAGAACTATATTAAACTGTGCCACGACTACGGAACAGAAGAACTTTGGAACGCATGGTGTGAATCGTTAGCTCTTAAATCAGATAGGTGGGTTGATGGCTTCCATGTTTCAGAGGTACACTATACTTATCTGACAAACAATAACAGGAGAGTAGTATGTTAGAGATGAACGGAGAGTATTGGGAAGATACACCAGAAGGACAGGTCTTAAAGCATAAGATGGGAGGCGCGCAGTTAGCTACCGCTTTGATAGGTCTTAAGTTTGAGGTCGAAGCAGGAGTAGGAGGTATGCAGTTTACGAGAATCTCTAGTCTTGGAGTGCTGAAAAGATACTTTCATGGACTGAAGAGAACTAAGGCAGGTGCGTATCAACAGTTAAGAGACGCAGGAATATACAAACACTTTGTAAAAGAGGAGAGTTAAATATGGTAGATTTTAGTGATGCACTTGATAAGGTGCAGAAAGTTATGGATAAAGATACTAAGTATCAGCAAGAGTGCGATGCTTTATTAGATGAAGCCCAAGCAAAAGATGATCTTGCTATGGCATTACGAGATGAGGAGAGCGAAGATGAAAAATAATCTAACTTTTAGAGATGCCATATCAATAGTAGCACCTGATAAACTAGCATGGTATGATGCTCAAGATAAAGATACTAAGTTTCAGAAGGAGTGTATTGCTTTGTTAAATATACAGCCTGAAGAAAAAAATATAATACCGATAGACAAAGAACAACTAGTTATTGATAGAGGATAAAGGAGATGTATGATGAGTAAAGAAACAATAACTTTTGATAAAATAGAGTATCAAGCAATAAAGCGTAGATTAGATATTATGGATAAAATTGTAAATCTAATGGAAGATGCTCAAGGGGAATCATATGCAGGTGCGGGATATTTTGCTTGCCCTTATTCTGTTTTTGAGGAGATTTCTGATGATGAATGATTTCACAGCGTTGAACGATGAGTCATGGGCTAGTGGTCAAGACACAGAAGATGTAAGAGAGTTTGATGTACTTGTTTATTCTAAAGAAAGAGTAGAAGCATATTCTGCAGAAGAAGCTCGGCAAATAATCATAAGAAATGTACGTGCTGGTGATACAGTTGCTTATATTGTAGATGAAGCAGAGGAGGTGCATGAGTGATTAAACCTAGAACTAAACAAGTGTTAGTAACTTACTTAGACCATGACAACTCGTGGTATCCTGCTAAAGTACAGAGCTTACTAAGCATACAGTTTACTGCTGAGTTTAAAGTAGGTAAGGATATAAAGCACGGCTATTATTTTTATAAAGATCGTAACATAACTTGGAAAGATAAGGAGAAGTAGAGATGAACAAAAGAAAATTACCGTTTGATTGTAGAGTAATAGATACTAAACCTGTTGAAGTTAAGAATAGATTTACAGGTGAGGCAGTAATGTTAGAGCCTGATGCTGTTGCAGTTTATGATACTCTGATGGGCGCGGAACTAATACAAGATTGGAAGAGTCTTAGGAAAGGACTTGATTGGTTTATTAAACATGAGCCTAAAGCCTATATGGTTTTATTAGATTAACAAAAGGAGAAGTAGAGATGAACTTAAAGATAGGACAAGAGATAGATGGTAAGATGATACATAGTATATCTATAGATAAAGACACGAGAGATATTACAGTTAGCTTTGATAGCTGTTGCAAAGGAAACGCAATACTAGTCAGACACAACGAGTCTATTGATAAAGTTTTAAATCATAAATGGGAGTGCGGCAGTGAAACTTAAATACGAAAGACTAATGCACATTGAGCAAGTGTTAAGTAAGTTAGAGAGATGTGTACCTATTGGATTGCGTAAAGAGGTAGAGATTTCACAAGCTTTACATAACGTAGGTCAGTTGATAGAAGAGTGTCAGCTTGCTTGGAAGGCAGAGTTAGATAAAATGAACGCAGGTAAGCACATCATACCTAGCTATGCTGACGGTAGGTATCAAGAGTTAGAGGTAGAGTACAACGCAATGCAACAGGCTATTGATGAGGAGCAAGGAAAAAATGATTGAAGAAGAGTTATACTTAAACACCTTGATAGCAGAGGCTGAGTTACAAATGACAATAGGGTATGCTGCATTTGGAATGTGTGTTATGCTTGTTGTTTCTTTATGGATATACTGGAGAGTGAGATGAACATATTTTATTTTTATGATTGCCCAACTAAATCAGCACAAGCACAGCCTGACAAGATGCTAGTGAAGATGCCATTGGAGACAGCGCAGATGCTATGTACTGCACACCGAGAGTTAGATGGTGACAATGAATGGGCAGACAACGAAGGTCTATACAAGAGAGCTTACAAGAATCATCCGTCTACTGTATGGGCAAGAGAGTGTTCATCAAATTACAGATGGTTGTATGAACATTTCATAGCACTAGGTGAAGAGTACACTCATAGGTATGGTAAGGTTCATGCGAGTGTAGAAAAACTAGGTGTTGCTTTATTCTTACAACCTGATAATATTAAGTATACGAAAGAGAGAACACCCATAGCACAGTGTATGCCTGACGAGTACAAGAACGAGGATGCTACCAAAGCATACCGTGACTACTGTATAAACGAGAAGCACTATGCTAAGTGGGAGAAAGGTAGAGACAAACCTAAGTGGTGGGTAAAGGAAGAGGCTATCAATAATGATTGGTCTTATGACGCTAACGGAACACCGATTACATAAAAAAAAGGAGAGAACATATTGGACAGACACATACAAGAACTAACAACAGAGCTTACTAAGTTAAACGAATCTCAGTTAGCGCAAGTAGCTATCATGATATTAACTATGAGACTTACTGACAAAGAGATACAAGAAGTATTAAAAGAGATAGATTTTTACGAGGGTTAATTGTAGTTACCTATATAAAACTACAAACATAAGAAGAAGGAGATATAAAGATGGTTAGAATATTTGACGGAACAGCTAACAAGAAGTTCTATCACGTTAATGTGTTAGGCTTTAAGTTTAGAATAGCTACAAACACTAGAAGCTTTAGTAAGTTTGGCTCTTACCTAACAGGTAGAGGTCGAGTGTTTAACTTTGGTAGACAGTACATGTGCTTTATACCTAAGTCGTAGTGTTCAGAGTTGGCAGACCTCTACTAAAACTGCCACACTTTTATAACACAACAGGAGAAGTAACGTGGCTACACAGATAAGAAAGTTTGAACAAGAAGCAATCGTTGATACTATTATTAATACAATAGAGACAACCTTTAAGAGTAAGAGACAAGAGCTGACTGAAGATGATAGAGGCTATGCATCTATGTTATCAGATGCTAATCGGATTAAAGCTCTTAACAAACAGATAGAAGAGCTAGGAGATTTAACAAAGCAAATAGCTAACAATGTTTCTGAACGCACAGAGGAATGGAACGGAGCTAACTCTAGCTATCATCTACATTTAAACAGGTATAGTGGAGTTTTAAGTCTTGACTTAGCTAATCAATATAAGATGAAACAAGATGTAACTAACAAAGTTGCGATAGCACTGTTACCTAAAGATGCAATAGAGAACATGGATACTATCATAGCTAACATAGCGAAGGAGTTTGTATAATGCAATTAACATTTGATTACTATGACATACAAAAAGCACTAGAGTTATTAGTGAAGGACAAGTTAGGTATAAGTCTAGATTTAGAAGACGTATCACACGCTGACTATCCTAGTATTAAGTATAAAGAACGTGTCTATGTATATAAGAAACATAAGAACGGTAAAGAAATCAAAGATGAGAACGGCTTTCGTGAAGTAGATTGGAATAACACTGAATACGTTACTAAGCATGTAGAGTTTGATGATAGTGCTGAGTTAACTATCTATGTATCAGGAGGAGGAGAGATTTAATGAGTATAGATATTAAAGAGTTAGATGTAGTACTTAAAGACTTTGACGAACAGTTAGAGAGTGAAAACTTTGGACTGTACATTGATGCTTATGTACCACCTAAAGAAGAAGCTAAAGAGTCTAGGTCTAACTACATTAATAGACTAACAAATAATAAAGACAGAAACGAATTAGATTTTAGTTGAAATAAAAATCTATCTATGGTATAATCTTATAATTATTATAAGGGAAGTAAAAGAATGATTAATAATAATGTTATAGACTTTAAAAACTTTAAAGCAGAGAGCGATGATAAAGAATATATTGTTAGTCTTTATGAAACTAAACAATATAAGTTTGTTGTTAGAGCTAACAGTATAGAAGACGCTGAAGATATTATAAGTAAAAGATATGAAGAAGGTGAACAGATGGAAGATAGTTTAGATACGTTTACTTTTGAAACAATAGCAACAGAAAATAATGTTTGACATTGAGAGAGCTATGCTGTATAATACAATATTAAAATTACAAATAAGATAATGTAGCCCTCATGTATCACCTTCCTTTTTATCTTGTTTGTTCGCTGATTAAGCGAGTAAGTTTCTGGTCTTACAATTATAAAACCAGATTAATTTTTCACAGCAATAAGAGGTAAGCAACAATGATGTACGCAACAGGAAAAGCAATGTGGGCTAACGTGTCTGTACCTAACACACGTTTTGAGCCACATAAATACATGGTTACTATCTTGACTGACGAAGACACAGCTTCCGATTTAGAATCGGCAGGTCTTAAGCAGTCTACTGATAGAGCAGGCAATGCTAAGTACGATGAGCCTGCTTTCATGTTTAGTAAGACTGCAATAAGAAAGAAAGACGGAGTAGCTAACAAAGCACCGAAGCTAATTGACTCAGATGGAAACCCTTTAGATTGTTTGATTGGTAATGGTTCTAACATTACTGTAAAGGTTAGACCATACAGCACACCTTACGGTACGTTTGGAGAGTTGGTTGCTGTTAAAGTCAATGAGCTTGTTGACTATGATGATGGTGGTGACTTGGATAACGAGGAGTTTTAATATGGTTGAAGATACTAAACCTTTCGTTACTATTGATGATGTGCAGATTTCGGTAGAGGATTTACCAGAAGAAGCACAAGGTATCTTTGGTAGGTTACAAAGATTAAATCAGAAGAAAGCAACCCTTGCTCTAGACATGGAAGAGATAGACGCAAGCCTTAACTTTTTTTCAGGTAGGATAATTAGCATTGTCAATGAAGATGCTAAACCAACAGGAGAAGATGATGAAGATTTGGTAGAAGGAGAAGACGCAGTAAAATCTAACAATTAAACTTAACACTAGAGGCAACACGACAACAGTATAAGAGATAAGCATGGTAACTTATCCGCCTCTTAATTTTAAAAGGAGCTAAGCATGAGGGCAGAGTTTGATGAGAAAGAATGGGATATGGTACACCAACCTTGTCCTTTGTGTAGCAGTAGTGATGCTGTTGGTATCAACAAAGACAGATCATTTAAATGTTTTAGTTGCGGTGAGTTCAGATCTAACTATGACGATGCAAGCAAAGGAAAAGACATGATAACAAATAAAGTTAGTACGATTGTTCAGCAACAACAGCAGGTAAATGATATTGCAGGTACTTATTCTGCATTGACAGATAGGAAGATAAAGTTAGAGACTGCAAAAAAATATGGTGTGAAAGCACAACATGATTTACAAGGCAGAGTAACTAAACATTTCTATCCTTATTATAACGGACACGAACTGTCTGCTACTAAGTGTAGAGTTGTAGACGGTAAAGGATTTTTCTTACAAGGTACATACAGTGACACTGGTTTGTTTGGACAACAGTTATTTAAGAGTGGCAAGTATGTTACTATAACAGAAGGAGAATGTGATGCGATGGCAGCTTACGAACTACTAGGTAGTAAGTGGGCTGTTGTCTCTATCAAACGTGGTGCAGGCAACGCAGTCAAAGATATAAAAGAAAGCCTTGAGTTCTTTGACGACTTTGAAAATGTTATCATTGCATTTGATAATGACAAGGCAGGTAAAGAAGCAAGCATAAAAGTAGCAAGGCTTTTCAAACCTAGTAAAGCTCGTATCATGACACTACCTACAGGATGTAAAGATCCTAATGATATGTTACGACAGAACAAACACAAGCAGTTTACTGAAGCTTGGTGGTCTG
>Ga0209634_1001910_pt1 | contig 14912 bp, 19 predicted proteins | sample LinPmetageLP40_FD_184043 | JGI IMG/M metagenome (GOLD analysis project Ga0209634, IMG submission 184043) | Marine viral communities from the Pacific Ocean - LP-40 (SPAdes) (version 2) | ecosystem: Environmental > Aquatic > Marine > Oceanic | place: Pacific Ocean | collected 2010-08-26
GAAAATGAAACTATTTTTTATAATGGCAATACCGGAAATGTTTTATCGAATTGTGTTAGAGGAACAGCTGCTCCTTTTAGAGGACAGACTCCCAAAAACACACCCGCAAGTGCACACTCAAGTGGAGCAAAAATATGTGGTGCTTATCCCATAACAATGGTTCCAACAGTAGTAAAACAAGCGGGTCAACCTCCAACTATTACACAGCGTAATAGTTTTACTTTTAATTTAATTAGTGCTGCAACTAGTACAGAAACAGGAGGTGGGTTTGAATGTTTAGCTGGACCCGTTAATAATAATTTTACTGAGTATAGAAGTGGAGGGGGATATGTGCCGACTCCGGTTACTCCAACTCAAACTTATGCAGTCACTGTAGCCACAGGAACTTTATACATTGTAGGTGGAACAGGAAATGCTTTTTATCTTGATGGATCAAGAAACATGAGTTTATCATTAGCTAAAAATACTGTAATTACATTTTCACAAGACAATAGCAATAATGATGGTCATCCTTTATTTATTACAACTTCTAATTCTACAAATCTTTCTACTTTAAGAAGTGGAATAGTATCTTCAAATGTTGCCTATTATTTAGATGGCTCTAGTAATTCATCTGCTTATACCAACACAACAACTTTTAATGCTGCGTCAACAAGATATTTACAATGGACACCCTCTGTTGCAGGAACTTATTACTATGCGTGTTATATTCATGGAATAGGTATGGGAGGTATGATACAAATAACATAATGACTTACACAGAATTAGTACAAAAAATTAGAGACTACACTGAAGTAGATTCCAATGTTTTAACTTCAACAATTGTAAATGGATTTATTGAGGATGCTGAATTTAGAATTCTTAGAGAAGTTGATTCGGATAGCAATAGAAGATACGACACAGCAAATTTAATTATTTCAGACAGATTTATTAACAGACCCGCAGGTTTATTGGTTGTAAGATCTGCACAAATAGTAGACTCAAACGGAAGTTCTCAACCAAACAATAGAGATTTTTTACAATACAGAGATACTAGTTTTATGTCTGAATTTAATCCAACGGAAAGTACAGGGGTTCCAAAGTATTATAGCTTATGGGACGAAGAAAAGATTGTAGTTGCACCTACACCAGACGCTACTTACACTATTCAATTAAATTATATCTTGAAAGAGCCTGGATTATCTGCTACAAATGCAAACACATATATAAGTCAAAATTTTCCCAATGGACTTCTGTATGCATGCCTAATTGAGGCCTATGGATTTTTAAAAGGCCCACAAGATCTCTTGCAATTATACGAACAAAAGTATAAACAAGTGATTGAAGGCTTCTCAATTGAACAAATGGGAAGACGAAGACGAGATGAATACCAGGCAGGTGTTCCTCGAATAGGAAAACAGTAAGGAGAAAATTATGGCTATAACACAAGCGATCGCAAATGCTTTCAAAAAACAATTACTAGAAGGTGACGCAAGTTTTAAATCATCTGGTGGTGATGTTTTTAAACTAGCTCTTTACACTTCTTCAGCAACTCTAAACTCATCAACTACTGCATTTACTACTAGTAACGAAGTTAGTAATACTGGTACTTACGCTTCAGGTGGAGATAAACTAACAGGTCAAAATACATCAATTGCTTCAGGTGTTGCAATTGTTGATTTTGCAGATTTATCTTTCACAGGTGTAACGTTGACGGCTAGAGGTGCAATGATTTACAACACATCTTCAGCAGTTACTAATGCTACAGTTTGTGTTTTAGATTTTGGAGGAGATAAGACAGCTACTTCGGGAACTTTTACAGTACAGTTTCCAGCATTTACTACAGCAGCAGCTATATTAAGAATTTCTGGATAATAGGAGAACTAAATGGCTTTAGTTATAAACGATAGAGTTAAAGAAACTTCTACCACTACTGGTACAGGTACCTTTTCTCTTGCAGGAGCAGTCACAGGTTTTGAAACTTTTTCATCAGCGATTGGTAACGCAAATACAACTTACTATGCAATCGTAAATAGTAATGGAGAGTTTGAAGTTGGATTAGGAACAGTAGGAGCTGGTACTTTAGCTAGAACTACTATTATCTCATCATCCAATAGTGATTCAGCAGTAAACTTTGCAGCTGGAACTAAAGATGTTTTTGTAACTTTACCCGCATCAAAAGCAGTTATAGAAGATGCAACTAGCAATGTTACACTTCCAGCAGATTTATCTGTTGGCGATGATCTTACAGTTTTAGGTGGTGTTATTGACTTCAAATCTAATAGTGGATCACCAGCTGCTTTAAGAATGTATTGTGAGGTTTCAAATGCTCACTATCAAACATTACTACCACAACCACACTCAGCAGCCGCGGGAAACTCATTAAGACTTCCTGATAGTGGTGATACTGGTACACAAGATTTGGTTGCCGTAAATATTTCACAAACACTAACAAATAAAACTTTAACAAGTCCAGTGTTAAATAGCACAATAAGTGGAACTTCAATTAAAGATGAAGATAATATGGCATCTAACAGTGCCACTCATTTAGCAACACAGCAATCAATTAAAGCATACGTAGATACAGAAGTAGCTAACGTTCCAGTAGGAGATATAACTTCTGTTGTAGCGGGTACTAATTTATCAGGTGGTGGAACATCAGGGGATGTTACATTAAATTTAGCTGACGCTTCTACATCTGCTAAAGGGGCCGCATCATTTAGTTCAGATAACTTTGCAGCTAGTTCTGGAGCAATAACAATTAAAGATCTAGGAGTAGCTACAGCAGAAATTCAAAACGATGCAGTAACTCAAGCTAAGATTGGCGACGATGCAGTAGGTGCAGACCAACTTGCAGCAAACGCTGTAGTGACTGCTTCAATTGTAGACGATAATGTGACTCAAGCTAAAATAGCAGATGACGCAGTAGGTGCAGATCAGCTTGCAGCAGACGCTGTAGTAACTGCTTCCATTGTAGATGTAAATGTTACAGAAGCCAAAATAGCAGACAATGCAGTGACACTAGCCAAAATGGCATCAGGTACAGACGGAAATATTATTTCATATGATGCTTCAGGTAATCCTGTAGCAATAGCAACAGGAAGTTCAGGCCAAGTATTAACAAGTGCAGGGGCTGGAGCACAACCATCTTTTCAAACACCTACAGTTGGAGATATAACTTCTGTTGTAGCTGGAACTGGTTTAACTGGTGGTGGTACATCTGGTGATGTTACTTTAAATGTTGCAGCAGGAAACTTAATCGACGTACAAGCAGATCAAGTAGATGTAGATCTTTCTGAACTTACAACTTCTACTTCAGACGGAGATGGTGACTTCTTCTGTGTGGTTGATTCTTCTAACGCTCAAAAAAAATTAACTAAAGGAAATATTAATAACTCAGGATTTAATAATGACGCTGGTTACACTACTAATGTCGGTGATATTACTTCTGTTGTAGCAGGGTCTGGTTTAACAGGTGGAGCAACTAGTGGAGATGCTACTTTAAATGTTGGTGCCGGAACTGGTATTGATGTTGCTGCAGATGCAATCTCAGTTGATGTATCAGACTTCATGGCCAATGGTTCAAACAACAGAATTGTTACAGCTACAGGTGCAGATGCTATGAACGCAGAAGCTAACGCATCATTTGATGGTTCAACTTTAGCAGTCACTGGTGCAATTACAGCAACAGGTGATATCACTGCTTTCGCTTCTTCAGATAAGACTCTTAAAGAAAATATTTCTAATATAGAAAATGCCGTAGATAAAGTTTCTAAAATAAATGGTGTTTACTACAACTGGACTTTTGAAGCTCAAGAAAAACATAAACATTTTGGTAAAGAAAAAGAAGTTGGTGTCATTGCACAAGATGTTGAAGAAGTATTGCCTGAAATTGTTCAGACAAGAGATGATGGAACAAAAGCAGTTAAATATGAAAGACTGTGTGCTCTATTAATTGAATCTGTAAAAGAACTTAAAAAAGAAATAGAAGAACTTAAATCAGGAGCCTAATTCATGGCTTTCGGTAATAATTCATTTTCGGAAGCGGCTTTCGCTTCAGCGGGTCCTACCTCTGCTAACATAACTGGTTTCAGTCTTACAGCAAATCTTAATGGTGTTGCTACACAAGGTGAGCTTGGAATTATTGTTGACGTTACAGGTTTCGATTTAACTGTTAATGTTACAACTCAAATACAAGATACCTTAACTGCTTTTGCTCAAGCACCTTTTGCTACTGAGAGTCCTAGCACATTTGCTCCTGCAAATGTTGATGTAGGCATTGTATCCAATGCAGCTTTAACAGGTATTGCTATGACTAGTAATTTGGGTACGGTGTTTACTGGTGGTGATGCTTTAGTTAATACAACAGGCATTCCAATGACTGCAGCATTAGGAACTGCTGTAGGTTTTGGATTAACTGAAGTTCCTCTTACCGGATTCTCAATGACAGCTAATTTAGGTACTGCTCTAGCATTTACAGATGTTGTAACAGAAGATGTGACTGGTATTGCAATGAGTGCTTCTTTAGCAAGTGTTATTGCTACACCAAACTCACAAATTGTTCCTACCGGCATTGCAATGACAATGAACGAGGGCACTGCAACAATAACTGGAGATGGTTTTGCTCCAGTAACTGGAATTGCAATGAGTGCTTCTTTGGCAAGTGTAACCATAGCTTTAAATACACCAGTAGATGTAACTGGTAATCAATTAACTATGCAGGAGGGAACTGCAACAGCACCAGATTCTCTTGCTATAGTAACAGGAATTCAAATGACAATGGCAGAAGGAAGTGTACAAAACGTTATATGGACTCCAGTACCTACAGGATCTGCTCCTACTGATCCTCCAGGTTGGAGAGAAGTAGCTTGATTTTAAGCAAAAATAGAATAAAATTAAACATTAAGGAATTAAATTATGGCAAACTCAACCTCAGCTAGTTTAAAATTAACAGTCCAAACAACCGGTGAAAACTCAGGTACGTGGGGGGCTTTTACAAATAGTAATCTACTTGTATTAGAACAAGCTATTGGTGGATATGATGGCATAGCATTAAATGCAACAACAGGCGCAACTTTAACTTTTTCTAATGGTGTTGTGTCTAATGGTAAAAATCAAGTAATAAAATTAACAGGAACTATAACTACTAACGTTAACGTAATAATCCCTGATTCAATTGAAAAAACTTATATAGTAGAAAATGCTACTTCAGGTGCTCACACAGTAACTGTTAAAACTACTTCTGGATCAGGTTTTACTTTTGGTACAACTGAAAAAACTCGTGCTATTGTTTATTCAGACGGAACAAATGTTGTTGAAGTAATAAATAATACAACTAATTTACAAGCTTTAGCTGACGTAGCTGTTACCGATGGAAATTTTATTGTAGGAAACGGAAGTACTTTAGTTTCTGAAAATGGAGCAACAGCTGCAACATCACTTGGTTTAGGAACTGCAAATGATGTTCGATTTGATTCACTCGGTATTGGAACTTCAGCATCAGGCACTACAGGAGAGATAAGAGCCACTAATGATGTCACTGCTTTCTATTCTTCGGATATTGCACTTAAAGAAAATATTGTTAATATACCTAATCCATTAGAAGCCTTGAAAAAATTAAATGGAATTTTATTTGATTGGAAAAAAGATTACATAGATTCAAGAGGCGGAGAAGATGGCTATTTTGTTAGAAAAAAAGACGTTGGAGTTATAGCTCAAGAGGTAGAAAAAGTATTACCAGAAGCTGTGGCTCAAAGATCTGATGGTGTAAAAGCAGTAAAATATGATAGATTAACTTGTTTATTAATTGAAGCTGTAAAAAAATTAAATGATAAAATAGAAATTTTAACTAAGGAGAAAAATTAATGGCTGTTCCTAGTACTAACGTTGGATTGTCTGATATACAAAGTGAATTTGGTGGATCCAATCCTATTTCATTGTCTGAATATTATGCAGGGGGATCTAATGTACCTTCTGGAGTACCGGCACCTAACGGCCCTATTCCAAGTTCTGGTACAATTACAATGGGTGATTTTAGAGGTGCAGCTAATGTAGCATTCGTAGCTGCAACAGGCGGATCTGTTTCAACTTCTGGAGATTACAAAATTCATACATTTACAAGCCCAGGAACTTTTCAAGTTACTAACGCAGGTAATTCTGCTGGTTCAAACACAATGGATACAATGGTTGTAGCTGGAGGTGCTGGAGGTGGAACTAATAGAAATGGTTTTAACGGCGGCGGTGGTGGTGGCGGCGGTGGCGGAAAAAGAGATATCTCAAGTGTTTCTGCTTCTGTTACAAGTTATCCTATCACAGTTGGTGGTGGTGGATCTGGAGGTGCCTACCAAGGTGGATCTGGAGGTGATGGAAGCAATTCTGTTGGAATAGGTCAAACTTCTTCTGGTGGAGGAGGCGGTGGTTCTTCAAATAGTTCTACTAACCCTGGAAGATCTGGTGGTTCTGGTGGCGGCGGTGGTGGAGCTGGAACAGGTAATGCAAATAATCCTGCAGGTTCAGGAAACAGTCCTCCTGTAAATCCATCTCAAGGAAATAGTGGTGGTAGAGGTTTAGGATATCCAACGACTTGTGGCGGTGGCGGTGGTGGAGCTGGCGGCTCTGGTGCAGGTGCTAATCCTGGTGGAGCTGGAAACGGAGGAAACGGATCTGGTAATCCTTACCCACAAATCCCTGGAACATTTTCTGGTGGTGGCGGCGGTGGAAAATATCATGGTAAAAGTGCAGGTAGTGGAGGCCCTGGCGGTGGTGGAGCTGGTGGTGGATCAGCTACTGCAGGTTCAGGAAACACTGGCGGTGGTGGTGGAGCTAGAGGTGAAAGTTATGGCGATGGAGCAGCTGGAGGATCTGGTAAAGTAGTAATAAGATATAAATATCAATAAATTATGGCACATTTTGCAAAAATAGATAACGACAATATAGTCTTACAAGTATTAACACTTGATAACGCTAGTTTATTAAATGATTCTAAAGTAGAAACTGAATCTGTAGGTCAAGCTTATTTAGAAACACATAATAATTGGCCAGCAAATTTATGGATTCAAACTTCATACAACACAGTAGGTAATGAACACTTACTGGGTGGAACACCTTTTAGAGGTAATTATGCATGTATAGGATATACTTGGGATTCTACTAATCAAATTTTTTGGCCACCAAAACCTTACACATCATGGGTAAAAAATACAACAATTGCAAGATGGGAATCTCCAATTGGGGCACAACCAGAATTAACTCAAGAACAAAAAGATCAAAATACAGCAGAAACACACTTTTGGGATTATGATTGGAATGAAGACAATCAAACTTGGGATTTGATTAATCATTAAAATTAATATATTCTGTTTTTCAGAAATGATTTCAGTAATTTTAGATAAGTTTTTAGACAAGAAAGAAACAAAATTTTTAATTAACTGTTTTAAAAAAAATAAAGATAAAACTTTTATTTTTGGAAATACAGAAGCTTTAAATATATCTTTACAAGATAAAAATTTTGAACCTTTAATTAATAAATTAAATATATCTTCAAAAAAAATAAATAATTCCTATGTTGATTGGCTACAAATTATAAAATGGAAGGTATCTGATGGACAAAAATTACATTTTGATACTGCAAGTGATCAAACTACCTTATCTTCTATATTATATTTAAATGATAATTTTAAAGGAGGAGAGACTTATTTTAAAGATGGATCTTTTTTTGCTCCAATAAATGGAAGAATGTTATATTTTGATGGTAATTATTTTAAGCATGGTGTAAAACCTATTACGAAAGGAACCAGGTATACATTGGCTGCATGGTATAAAAAATAACATGATAGAAAAAATAATATTATCAGAACAAGCTTTAATCACAGGTGAAGTTGATATGCCTAAAGGTTTTGAAATAAACTCAGAGCAGTTAATAATTGATATGTATAACTCTTTATATACTAAAAAAGATTTTCCATTTTCTAAAAACTGGGACAAACTTAATACTTATGTACGTGATTATGTAAAGTTAAAATATAAAATACCTCTTGTTAATAAAGATACATATGGGCATGTATTTAAACCTGAGTATAGATCTGAATTATTTTTAGAAGCTGATTTAAATAATTTAAAACATTCACCTGACTTTACTTTATTCTATGGTACAAAAGTTGAAAATTGTTTTTTTAGAATAGATTTTGATGATAATAGAATAAAAAATAGACATTGGGATATAGAGTTAAAAAATAACCATTTTATTATATTTCCATCAACAAATACATATACAATATTTAATAAACAAAAAGATAATTTAAATTTTATTCAAAAAATAAATTTTATTTCAACATAGTTATGGTTTTAAATAATCATTATTGGTATTTTAAATCTGCGTTACCTGTTAAATTGTGTGAGGACATTATAAAACACGGTATAAATCAAAAAGAACAGATAGCAAAAACTGGTGGATACCATGACGATGAATTAAATGAAGAGCAAATAAAAGATTTAAAAAAGAAAAGAAATTCGAATATTGTTTGGATGAACGATCTTTGGATATATAGAGCTATACATCCTTACATTCATCAAGCTAATAAAAATGCTGGTTGGAATTTTGAATGGAGCAGAAGTGAGTCTTGTCAATTTACAAAATATAAATTAAATCAATTTTATGATTGGCATTGTGATACTTGGGACAAACCATACGATCAACCTGGTCATCCAGATAATGGTAAAATAAGAAAATTATCATTAACGTGTCAATTAACAGATGGTTCTGAATATGAAGGAGGTGAATTAGAATTTGATTTTAGAAATTATGATCCTAATAAAAGAGTAGAGTCAGATCATCAAATACAGTGTAAAGAAATTTTGCCCATAGGTTCTATAGTTGTATTTCCATCTTTTGTATGGCACAGAGTAAAACCTGTTACGAGTGGAGTAAGGTATTCATTAGTAATGTGGAATGTGGGATATCCATATAAATAAAATGAAAAAAGATAATAAAGAAATATATATTTATGATAATGTTTTTCCAACACATCATACACAAAAATTTTATAATTTTATTTCTACCTCGTATTTTACAATATCTTTTAATGATAGCGAATGTAAAGATTATCCTCATCCCAAACTACTTGGTGCGTCTTACTCAAAAACAGACATTGAAAATATAGAAATATTAAAACTATTACCAAAAAATATTAAAGATAAATTTAATATGACCATAGATACGAATAATAGATGTTTAGTTAATGCAGTTACATCTAATGGTGTTTATTCACCACACGATGATGCAGGGAATGACGCTAAATGGAGTATGATATATTATGCAAATTTAAAATGGGATTTAGAGTGGGGTGGAGATACCTTATTTTTAAATGATAACAGAACATCAATATATACAACAGTGCAATGTGTACCAAACAGAGTAGTTGTCTTTAATGCAAGCATACCACATCTAATTAGACCATCAACACAATCTGCTCCACCTTACAGATTTTCAATTAATATGACATTTAAATAAAATGGAAATAAAAGTATTTGAAAATTATTTAGAACAAAATTTATTTAATGAAGTAAAAAGTAAATTTTTAGAAATTCCTTGGTACTACTCTGATGCAACTGCTCATCAAAACGATTCTACAAATTTTATGTTTACTCATATGCTATTTGATGAGAATAAAGTTTTAAGTGATGATTATTTTAATTCAATTTTAATACCTATAATTGGTAAATTGAATTTTAATTATTTGCTTAGAGCTAAGTTAAATTTATATACAAAAAGATCAAAGCATATAAAAACAGCTTACCACACTGATTTTGATAAAAATCATACAGTATGTTTATTTTCATTAAATACAAATAATGGTTATACAGAATTTAAAAAAGGACCAAAAATAAAATCAAAAGAAAATACAATGATAATTTTTGCAGGAAATTTTAAACATCGTTCAGTTAATCAGACTGATGAAAACACAAGAATAAATTTAAATATTAATGTCATTTAAAAAAAACAAATACACAGTTATTAAACAAGCCGTATCAAAAGATCTTGCAGCTTTTATTGCAAATTATTTTTTAATGCAGAAACAAGTTTATGATACTTGTAGACAATCAAGATACTTTTCTCCATATGAAACTATTATAGGACATTATGAAGGAGAGAATGAACAGATACCAAACACTTATTCTCAATACGCTAATATGGCTATGGAAACTTTATTATTAAAATGTCAGCCAGGTATGGAAAAAGCAACAGGATTAAAATTATATCCTGCATATACTTATGCAAGAATTTATAAAAAAGGGGATGAACTTAAAAGACACAAAGATAGATTTAGTTGTGAGATATCTACTACTATGAATCTTGCTGGTGATGACTGGCCTATATATCTAGAGCCCTCAGGAGAGACTGGTAAAAAAGGTATTAGAGTAGATTTAAAACAAGGAGATATGTTAGTCTATTCTGGCTGTGAACTAGAGCATTGGCGAAATAAGTTTAAAGGTAAAGAATGCGTGCAAGTATTTCTTCACTATAATAATAGTAAAACGCCAGGCGCAAAAGATAATATGTTTGATAAACGTCCACATTTAGGACTTCCATCTTGGTTTAAAAAATAGTATATTATGATGGAGACAGGGCACCACCACACACCTCTGTCTCCTTTATAATATTATGTCAATTCTCAAAAGATTTGTTGACGAGTGTTTAGAAGATATTACATATCCAAATAAACCACACTCATGGCATGTAGAAGGTAGGTTAAAAAATAAATCTAATCAAATATTTAAATTTGATGTTAGAGGAATGTCTAAGGTACAAGAAAAAAAATTAGAAAAAACAGGTAATACAAATTCTACTGCAGATAAAATGGTATTTGAAACAGCCACTGATTGGGTTATCTTTGATATATTAGAGATAAATAAATATATAGAAGAATACAATGTTAGAGATATATTATTTGAAGATTTACTTGATAAATTAGACTGGAATATAGTACTATCAAAAAGCTAAAAAGCATATATAATGAGGAACTATGCTACAAAAACTTAATTTTAAGCCAGGATTTGATAAACAAGTCACAGACTCAGGTGCTGAATCGCAGTGGGTTGATGGAGATTTTGTTAGATTTAGATATGGATTGCCAGAAAAAATAGGTGGCTGGTCACAATTAACTACAAGTAATAATACTTTACCTGGAGTAGCAAGGGCACAACATGATTTTACTTCTTTAGAGGGAGAAAAATATGTAGCTATCGGAACCTCTCAAGGTTTATTTTTATACTATAATGAAGAATTTTTTGACATTAGTCCTTTGGATGACGATGTAATTACAGGCTGTACTTTTACCGTTACAGCTGGATCTCCTACAGTAACCGTTAATAAAACTTCTCATGGATTATTAGATGGTAGATATATAACATTTACTGCAGTGACAGTTCCTACAAGTTCGGGCTATGCAATAGCAGATTTTACAGATAATACTTTTGAAGTATTAAACAGAACAGCCAATACTTTTCAAATTACAATGCCTACAAACTCAGCAGGAGCCAGTACTGCTACTGGATCAGCTACAGTTAATCCTTATGAGATTGTTGGTCCAACTTTTCAAACAGCGGGTTTAGGTTGGGGAACATCTACATGGGGATCAAGTACATGGGGAACTGCTAGTGCAACTAGTAATGTGATCCTAGATGCAGGTCTTTGGAGCCTTGATAATTTTGGTCAAATATTAGTTGCAACTATACATAATGGTAAAACATTTACTTGGAATGCAGGCGCAACTACACCAAGAGCAACTAGAGCAGCTGTCATGGCCAATGCTCCAACTAAATCTAGACTTACACAAGTATCAGATAGAGATAGACATGTATTTCATTTTGGTACAGAAACAACTATTGGAAGTGGTACAACTCAAAATCCTATGTTTATAAGATTTAGTGATCAAGAAAATTTTAATTCGTATCAACCTACAGCAACTAATACCGCGGGTACTTTCTTGTTAGATAAAGGTAATAAAATTATGGCTGCTGTATCAGGTAAAGACTACACTTTAGTTTTAACAGATCTAGCTGCTTATGTAATTCAATATGTTGGTCCTCCTTTTACTTTCTCTATAAGACAAGTTGGAACTAACTGCGGATGTATCGGACAAAATGCATTAAGTTATTCTAACGGTTTTGTGTATTGGATGTCCGCTGAGGGTGGTTTTTTTAAATTTGATGGTACTGTAAAACCTATACCATGTCTCGTTGAAGATTTTGTATTTACAACTGGAGGAGATCATCTCGGAATTAATTATGCTTCAGGTCCTCTTGTTTATGCAGAGCATAATACTTTATATAATGAAATCAATTGGTTCTATCCTAAATTTGGTTCTTCTCAAATAGATAGATGTGTAACTTATAATTACGCTGAAAATTTGTGGACGACAAGTTCTCTTGTAAGAAGTAGTTACTTAGATCAAGGGGTATTTGAACTTCCTTATGCAACAGAATATGATAAAACAGCTTTACCTAATTTTCCAATACAAGGTATCACAAATACTTACGGAGCATCAACTTACTATGCTCAAGAAGTAGGAGTCGATCAGGTCAATAGTTCGGGTACTACTTCTATTGATGCATTTATTCAATCCGGAGATTTTGATATAACTAATTCAAACAACATTGCTAATTTACAAGGAGATGGTGAATATATAATGTCTGTTAAAAGATTTATACCTGACTTTCAATTATTAGAAGGTAATTCAAAAATTACTATATTGTTAAATGATTATCCAAATAATACAGCTGCAAGCTCACCTCTTGGACCGTTTACAGTAACCTCAACTACTGATAAAATAGATACACGTGCACGAGCAAGGTTGGTTGCACTTAAAATAGAAAATGATGCTGTGGGAGAAACTTGGCGTTATGGTACTCTTAGATTAGATGCAAAACCAGACGGAAGAAGATAATGGCTAAAATAACTGCATACGTACCGGAACCTAAAGAACAATATGAAGTTGATAATCAAAGACAGATTCTTCTATCGATAGACACTATTAAAAATGAATTAAATTTTACCTTTCAAAATGACTTGAAAGAAGAACAAGACACGTATAATTATTTCTTATCATGACAATACAATATAAAAACGCTAGTAAAATATTAACTGGTACAGCCATGACAACTGTTTTAAGTATATCTACTTCAGCTATTGCTATTATAAAATCTGTATACATATCTAATAATAGTACAGGATCTGTATTAGCTAACTGTGATTTAAGAGATTCATCTGCTAGTACAGACATAGAGTTTTTTAGAAAAGATATCCCTGCTACAAGCACGGTAAATGCTACAGAACAGGGGTTGAATTTAGAAGCAGGAGATGCTATAAAAGTTCAAGCAGAAACCGCTAATAAACTTGAAGTAGTAGTTGGTTATGCTTTAATAGATAGGTCACAACAGAATGGATAACATATTAAAAATTGATTGTACAACAACAGTAATTCTAAGAAATACTAAAACTAATAAAGTATATAAAGATGAATCAGAGAAAGAAGCTGATATAGCCAACCCTAATACTGATACTGTTGCAGAGCATATTGCACAGGATCTTACAGTAGTAGTGTCACCGAAAGGATTAAACCTCTTACAGAAAGCAATGAATGATAATAAGAAACCAACTACCTAAAGGTGGAACAGAGTTACAGTTTAGTTATTTAGAAAAATACGTTGACAAAGAATTATTAGATCAAGTTCAGATTACAACATCTGTACCTGAAAAAATTCCATTACATCCAACCAAGGTAAATATACTTTGGCAAAAGAATTCATACGATCAACCTAATTTATATCCATGGTTTAAAAATAAAGCTAATCATAAAATATATGATTGGTATGTATTTAACAGCCATTGGAATCATGAAAAATTTAGGATGATGTTTGGTTTGCCGACTGAAAGATGTATTGTTATAAAAAATGGAATAGATAAAATAGAACAATCTAAACCTTATGAAAAAGGACAACCTATAAAAATTATTCACCAGAACACTCCTTGGAGAGGGTTAAGTGTATTGCTAGGTGCTATGCAATTAATTAAAAACCCATTAATTAGTTTAGATGTTTATTCTTCTTGTGAAGTATATGGAAAAGATTTTATGGAGAAAAACGATTATAATTATAAAGCACTTTATGAACAAGCAGAGTCTTTACCTAACGTAAATTACATTGGTTATAAGTCTAATGACTATATTACAGAAAATATAAGTAAGTATAATATGTATGTTTATCCCAGCATATTTGAAGAAACTTCTTGTATATCATTACTTGAGGCCATGTCCGCCGGACTCTATAGTATAGTAACAAACTATGGAGCTCTTTTTGAAACAGGGGCTGAGTTTCCAATGTACATTCCTTATGATAGTGACTACAAAAATTTAGCAGAAAAGTTTGCTTATGGAATAGATGCAGCAGCAGAAACGCTTCATGAAAAACCAATACAAGACCATTTAACTACTCAGTCTAATTACACTCAACGTTATTATTCGTGGAATAAACAAGCCGTTTCATGGACTAGATTTTTACAAGGAGCAATTAATGTCAAAGCCAAATGAACCTATATGGTTTAACAACGATAAAAATGTTGTCGAAAATAATGATACCTACCAAACAATCAAAACAAATAAGGTAACTGAAATAAATATAGGAGATGCTTCTCCATATAAAATAATGGTATGCACTCCCTGTCACAGTGATGTTTCTATGCATTATTGTCAAGCGGTTTTAAAATTTCAACAAGCATGTTGGGCTAAAAAAATATCTTGTAGTTTTACTTTATTAAAATCATCATTAGTTACACAAGGAAGAAATTTATGTGTTGCTGAAATGTTAAGTCATGAAGATAAGTATACTCATTTATTATTTATTGATTCTGATATTGATTTTAATGCTGAAACTATTTT
>Ga0209634_1001912_pt1 | contig 14912 bp, 27 predicted proteins | sample LinPmetageLP40_FD_184043 | JGI IMG/M metagenome (GOLD analysis project Ga0209634, IMG submission 184043) | Marine viral communities from the Pacific Ocean - LP-40 (SPAdes) (version 2) | ecosystem: Environmental > Aquatic > Marine > Oceanic | place: Pacific Ocean | collected 2010-08-26
ATTCTGCATCTGATTTACCTTGTTGCACAACAGTAAAGAATGCATTATTAATTGGAGCTGGTTGTATTGGAGTAGGTGGAGAGAATCCACTTCTGTATTTTAACAATGCTCCAGGCGCTGATGAATACTTTTCCCATTCATCTTCAGGGACTGAACCCTCTTCATACATCCATCTAAGATTAGAAGATAAATTTGCATTGTGAAGCATTATTTGATGTGCTTTATTTATTTCTTGTTGTTTACCTATAAGTGGAGTTACTGCACTCATTGGATATGGAGTTCCTGTGTACATATAAGAAATTGGTACAATAGGATATTCATTTATAGGAATAATTGTTTCATATAAGAATGTATCGTCTCCTACACTTACAGTCTTTACAATCCTATTTTCATAAAACTCTACAGAATCAACAATGTTTTTAGAGAAGTTTTTATCTGCTTCAAACTTTTTATACGATGCTTCACTCATTACTTGTTCTTTAATAATGGTAGCTTCGTCTCTAGCTTGAGATATTAATTCCATTTCTTTTTCTCGTATTGCTTGAGCAGCCATTTTTTGAGAATTGTCAATCATTAATCTTGCTCGTTCTGGAATTATCTCACCTTCTTGAGCTTGTTGTTCAATTTGCATTTGCTTCTCAATTAAACCTACTTCTATTTCTTGTCTAAAAGATTCTAATTGTTCTTGTACTTGTTCTTTTAACATAACAAGTTGAGATTCAGAAGGTTCTATTTTAATATATACATTTCTGTATTTAAATTTTTTCTTACTATATGTTTCATAGTATGGCACAATGTCATCGTCTTCAGCATCCATGTTAATACCATATGTCAAATCTTCTGATTGAATACTATCTGTAAAGTCAATATCTCTTTGTGAATATGATATTACATCACTTCCTTTTGTTACTTTTTTAATCTTTGCTTCAAATTGTGGTAACATATTAACAAGCCTTGCTCTAGCAATATTCTTTCTTATTTGAATAAAGTTTGCATCTCTAAATAAAAAATCTCTACTAGCAGGGTCTACAAATACATCATAAGGGTCAAGTCTTTTAAAACAAACTTCACCTACTCCTCTATCTGCATCTTTATCAATATCTATAAGAAAATAACCTACTCCTTTAGTAAGTGAGTCTAATATTACTTGACTATATAAAGATTTACCATTTGATAGATACCAACAATAATCTGCTACATCAGCATGAACTTGAGCAACATCTACATCGTCTCCAGTTGCCCCTACTGCTTTCCACTTAGGGTCGTTAGCAGTTACAAAGTATTTCATTATTTCTATAATAGGTGTTATTCTATTTATAGTAAATGTTGGCATTCCAGATTCTTCCAACATCGTAAGTTCTTCTTTTGTAAGTTGCTCGTTTAGATAAAAATCATATCCTTTTTGACTTACACTCTGCCATCTATGTCTATGAGAATTATTTACTTTATCCCATATTTGTTTATTTACTTGTGCTTTATTTTTTTTAGTTACTCGTGCCATTACCCTTTAATCTCCACATGAACTAAGTCATCGAATCGGTTATCTTTTGTTTCACCATCAGAATCCCAGTCGCCGCCCCAACGAACATTAACATTTAATTGTTTTGCAATACCTCTAATCATTCCACCCATATAATGAAATCTGTCTCTATCTTTCCAATCGATAGGATATGGAGCGAGGTCTACAGCTTTTCCCGTAATGTGTTTGCTGAACTTTGTTTTCGTTGAGCCTTCTTTTAGTAGCTTTTCCTGTCGTTGCTCACTCCGTAATCCTTCAATGATTGTAACATCCATAATCTTAACTAATTCATTTAGGACACTAACTAATCTTGCGTCTATCCCTCTTAATCGTTCTTTTGACCTTTTTCCAAACTTAGGCATATATACTCCTTACGATACTAACCAACTTTTAACTTTTCTTTTTGGCTTAAACCATGACTTCTTATCTTTACTTTTTTTCATACTTGGTGGAAATGCGTGTATTTGTGAGTAATAAAGTGATTCAATTGTATCATCATGTGCCATTTTAGGCCCGAAAGTAAGTATTTCGTTAATCAAATCAAACATATTTTTACGTAAATGTACAGTTCCAGTACTAAAACGCCCAGAAAGTCCAGAATAAATACGATTTCGTTTCTGTGTTCCGCCTGGTTTTTCTGGTATTACAGATATATCGTACTTGTTTAGTCTTCTTCTTTCATCATTCATTGCTTGAAATATACTACGATTCATAGCTACATCTTCAACTGTAGATGATGTACAATTGTATTTTTGATGTAATTCTATAATAATATCCACTACACCTTTCTTTCCTATAATATCTCCTGTGTCTGGATTCTTAGAACCTATGGTAGGAATACTACGATGTCTTTCATACTCTAATACATATAATTCATTGTTAGCATCAATAGCTATTACAGTCATAACACTATAATCAGAATGTTTAGTATCAATATCTGTAGCAGGGTCACATCCAATAAATGTATTGACTGGTATATCATCACCATCTTTTACAATATAATTAACACCATCTTCGTTTTTAAAATACCCATTCCAATATCTAATGTGTTCTCTTCTCCATATAGCATCTTCTTCAGATTGAACTTCCATCATATATTCTTGATAAAACTTTTGAGGCATTCCACTATCAGAATAAAACTTTTTCTTTTCTTCTAATTTCTTTTTATTAAAGAAAGATGCCCATAAAGGAGTATCGTTATCTATAAATGCTTTATATGTAATTAGTTTCCAAGCAAACTCTTTATTTTCTTTTTTAGCTTTTGCATGATTATTGAGAAGATTGTTAATAAAAGAATCATAGTGTACAGGAGTGCCGTTAACACGAAGGCGGCCAGTATGAGGCTCAATAGCGGGATAGATAACAGCAGTAACAAGATTAGCATTCTTATCTCTTGCTTCCTGCGTAATTGTGTTTGCTTCATGCTCGAAGTCATCGAGTACGATGAGGTCGTATCTTTTGTGTAATTTTGCTCCACCTCTGATTCCTGCGACATTGCTTTTACTAATAAGTTTACATCCATTGCTTAACTCTATATCTTCTTCTGTCCATTTTTTCCCCTTTAAATTTCCAAAATAATATTTTAATCTATCGTTAAATTCTAAGTGGTGTCTAATGTAATCCATATTACCTACACTAAGTTTTTGTGTAGCAGATACCCAAGCATAGAAAAGAAAATCATCTTTACAGAAAACAAAGTCTTTTAACATAGAAGCTTTTGTAAGAACAGTTTTACCATGACCTCTAGGAATAATAATTGCACATTGCTTTACTTCTAAATCATCTATTGCATCTGCAACTTCATAATGGAAAAATGGTGTTTCGCTTCGTAAAAAATCATCAGGTAAGAATAATTTACCAAAAGCAATTAAGTCTGTATAGGCAAGTTTTAATGCTTCTTCAGCTTCACTTACATTTTGTGTGTTTATATTTGCCATCTATAATAAACTTTTATCTATGATATTTTACATTTTTCATATTATTATTTATTTTCCACGGACCGGGATAAGGAGTTGTTGAGTAGTCAACACTAAACTCTTTTTTTAAATATGTGTAAACAATTACTATTTCTTTTTTGATTCTTTCCATTGCTTCCTTTTGTGTTCTAAATAATTAGCACCTTCGTATGGATTAAATATAGTAGTAATTAATCTATTATCATCATCTTCATAATAAGGGTCTATAATAGTTACAGGCGCATTAAATATATTTTTATCATCTAATCCTAATTTATCTGCATAACTATCCATTATTTTAAATGAAGCTACTTGTAATGCATGACTTATTAATCCACTAGCTGCATCTTTTACTACTTGATAACCTGATACATGAGTATGTCCACAAGTAAGAATATGGTCTTTCCATCCCATTTGAGCAGCTTTTGCTACTCCATGAGCAGTATTCCACATACTATTTCCTTTAAAAACGTGCCTAGCATTTACTCTAATTTCTTTTCCATTAGGAAAAATAAGATTTAATCTTGCTCCCCATTGTTCATACACTCCACTATGTTGTCTCATAATAAATTCTAAAGGGTCTCCATCTCCACTCCATACATCATGATTACCTGCTACTAAGTATAACCAATCTACTTGATTAACAAAATGTTCTGTAAGTCTCCATGATTCTTTTGCAGATGTTGATTGTTGTCCGTACAATGCTTGTAGTCTACCTATCCAATTGTTTTGAATATCTCCAAGATTACCACCAAACAATCCATCTGTTTTATTTACAAGATTACATAGGCTATATATTTCTGCTAAGTTTGTACCATCGTCATCTACATGAGGGTCACCAAAGTGTAGTATACCTATAGGCCCCATTTGATTAATTTTAATATTAATTAAATTTCTAGATTTTTTAGATGATAGTTTTTGATTGTATTGTTTGTTTCTGTGTGCAATAATTTCTTCTATAGGAACAAATTCTACTTTTTTTGTCTCTGCTTCAAAAGGAGATTTAACAACAATTGTTGGGTGCATTTGTTTTTTACCACAAGCAAGGCATTGCCATCTTTGTGTTTTTTGACCATTTGCTTTGTATTCCCACCCATCTTTTTTTATATCTCTTGCTCCGCAATAACTACAACCTACTATATTACCATCTGCATCTTTCTTTGACATATTATACCTCTTCTATTTTATTTGTTTCTACTAATTCTTTTTTTCGACCTGCTATTTGTACGTCTTCAGAACCAAACCCTTGAAACATTCCAACTATACCAGTTTCTATTTGTTTAACACTACTACCCGATGTTCCTACAATCTTTCCTAATTCTTTAGTGGATTGCAATATTATATTATCATCTTCACTATAGTCAGCAAGATGTTTTAATTTTTCTAATATATACTCGTGGTCTATACCTAATCCTTTTGCAACGTCTAATACGGACTTTTCTATTTCTTTCATAACTCTTTCCTGTTTAAGTAATACAGCTGCTTTTTTACCAGCTTTGTTTTTTGACATTTCATTGTATGCTTTTTGATATGCTTTTACTGCACCCATACCTACAACAACATTCGTAGCAAATTGTTTTTCTTTGTTTGTTACTTTGGTACGTTCTTTTACTCGTTTACTTGTATCTTTAATTGTTTTACTAAATGTATACCTATTAGGATGTTGTGAAAAATCAGTATCCATTTTAACTGTATGTCTATTTAAAAAGCTACCAACAATAGTTCTTACCCACCCATTAGCGTATTTATAGTTCTTTCTGTCGCCTGGATGATTAACATTTTTACTTACTTTTAATAATTGAACAATCCTACCATCATCAGATTTTACCCAATCTCCTTGATTACCAGTCCTCCAATCATCGTGTAATTCTTCACTAGGGCAACTTTTTTTAAATTCCTCGTATGTATCATATACATAGTGAGGCACTCCTTTAATCGTTTGTGTCTCCAAAGATATCTCCTATATTTACTTGATGTCCACTTTTTTCTAATCTCTCAACGAGTCTATCTATTAAGTTATTTACCTCTTCAGGTATCATAAATACTTTATCGTTTATTTCTATGGGGTAATAAGATTGAGACATTGTACGAAGAATGTCTTCTTGCTCATCTAAGGTTAGTTTACTTAATTCTTTGTATTCTTGAGCCATTATATTTCATCTTTCTACTACACATTATATTAATCCTTTACCCAACCACCGCCCAGAATCTAATACATAAGTCAAACCAAAGTCAAGCGATGACCAAGTTGTTACCCAAGAAAATTATAGGATTTTGAAATACACCCTTTTTCCCATAGTATACCCCCTATACGGGGGATTTCGTAAATAGAATTTACGTTATTTTTGATTTGTATTTTATTTGATTAATTAATAAGTAAAGGAGAATAATATGACATTCAGAACAGAAAGTCCAGTTGAAGTTAAGACAAGCGTGTTCGATTCATTAGAGTCGTGCAGAGCTGAAGCTAAGAAATTGCTCGGTGAGTATTGGGCAAGTTTCTCAGCAGCTGAATCTAATCCTAGATATAATAGCATGTTTAAGTTTAAACCTAAGTCTAAGTATGACTATACTAAAGAACTTAAGGCTAACCTTGAACAGCTTAATACTATGTGTCAAGCATTGCATGGTGAAATTATCTGGGACTTTGATAAGAAGTCTGAACCTATACAAGGACAGCTTAAGTAGATAGGATGGGAGTGATTAATTTTGCTCCCACAACCTATATTATTACATATTATTACATTGATTGTCGTAAGAGTGTGTCATAGAGTGTCATATAAGGAGTTTATTACTATATATATACTACTTTTTGCATCACTTGGGCATACACTTTAAGATTTAAATAATTGCAAGAATCCATAGGTAATAAGCATCATAGAAGGTGGCGAAGACCTATATGTGTGAGTAACTAGGAACTCGTAGCGAAACCCGCTGCTCCTATATCGACAACACGAGAGTTAACATCGTGCTAATTGCGAGGTAGGGATTAACACAGGTTCTTGCATAAATTCTAATAAAAGACGTAAGCCCTGCGTTTCCAACACAGACTATTTGTTTGTGGATGTTTTGGATACATCAGCGCAGGCAGAAAATTTTTCACAATAAACCACATAATAAAAGGAGGAACTATATGTTCACAATAAAGGACTTTGAAACAATGATACCTGATAAGATAGTAGGTGTCGATATGCATAATAGAAACACAGTTATATTTATAACTAATGGTAAAGTAAAGATAATGCACAAAAGGAGTAAGCATGGGATTACACAATCTAGAGTTTGATACTCCAAAGCATCCTATCGAGCATAAGATAATGTTATTGCTTGGTGTACAAGGATATAAACATAAAGACCTGCGCTTTAAAGATTGTTCTGATGGGTTATCTGCTGGTAGAATCTTACAACATGGATATTGGAACAGTATTGAATGGGATGATATAATGTACATTCAAGACAATTGCGATGTAAGGTTTGAGATAGTGAACTGGGAAGATGAAGATACAGGATTTCTCACAGGATACAGAATGCACTATTAATCTTAGCAAGTGTTTTTGGCAGTGATACACTTTAAAACGAAAACTGTCACTTCTTTGGGGTGGATAAAAACAACGTCATGTTTGTAGGACTCCGCAGTTCACACATTCACCCCATAAATTTTAAATAATAAAGGAGAGATTATGTCATACGAAGTAACAAAAGAAGAGTTTGAAGAATATAAGAAGATACAAGCAGAAGGTAAGTATAATATGCTTAGTCCTGAAGCAATGAAAATGTCTACGTTAGACAAAAACAAATGGTATCAATGTATAAAAAACTATAATAAACTAAACGCTAAATATTCATAAAGGAGAACAATATGTACTATAACACAACTAATGAAACTGGTAATGATTTAAAAGAATCACATAAGAAAACTAAATCGCAACAAGAAAAAATACTTGAAATATTTAAAACAAGTAAGTCAGCATCACCATCACAAGTAATGTTAGCATTGCCTGTTGGTACATTAATTACATCTGTACGTAGGTCTATAACAGACTTAACTAAACAAGGACATCTAGAGAAAACACCTGAAAAAAGAAAAGGTCTTTATGGTAAACCAGAGTATATCTGGAGACTTCACGCTTTACAATTCATGAACAATAATAGTTAGGAGAATACACATGGGAATGGACTTATATAGTATAAAGAATGATGATTATTTTAGAGCAAATGTTTGGTCTTGGAGGCCAATATGGAGACTAGTAGCAACAGAATGTGAAGATTTTCTACCTGAAGAAGCATACGAATCTGGTTCAATAAATGATGGATATGAAATAAATAAAAAGATGGCATTAAAGATTCATAATAAATTAAAATCTCTTAACATACCTAAAATAATAAAAGAGTATCACTACTATCTTGATAATCTACCACTAGAAGATTGCAAGTTTTGTGATGCTACAGGATACAGGAATGATGAGAATGTAAAAGGTGATTGTAATGCTTGTAACACAGAGTATACAAGAGCAGAAGGAATACCTAAAGGTAAAGACAGAAACTTTCAATACAATTATAGAATGGATAAAGAACACATTGAAGAGTTTATTGATTTCTGTAAGACTAGTAAAGGGTTTAAAATATGTTAAATAATAAAAAGAAAATAATAGGATGGAGATTTGCTGGAATAATTTATAAAAAAAAATCAGATTGTCCAATAAGTGACCCTCAACCTATTTATAAACAAACAAAGGAGACAAAGTAATGGGAGCATTTGAATCAATGGACTTAGCATTAGGTAGATACAAAAATGCAGGTCAAGCATACAATAAATTAGTAGAAGACGCAGAATATGAACATGGACATGATGGATATAATGGCACAATATCTACATCTGATGGATTTAAAATAATAACAGAACATCCTAGATATGGTACTAAGAAATTCTGGAAGTTTGTAGATAAAACTATAGACGGTACAAAGTTTAGTGAATGGAATTGTATAGAAATAAAAGGAGCAGTATTAAAAGCAATAAAAGAGAAAGAAGGTTACAAAGGTAAACGTAACATAAAAGCATTTTTCTTTTGGGGTTTAGCAGCTTCATGAAGATATGTAGATTGCAAATAGATAAAGAAGGTAGAATAACATTACCGAAATCATTTCTTGAAGCAAATAATATATCTACAGGTCAATGGGGATTTCTAACTATAATAGTTGGAAAATCTCGTTCTGTAAAACTTACATTTGAATCTAGAACAGAAAGAAAATCAAGAGAAGAATATTTAGAGAATAATAAAAAAACTTGATTTGGTCTCCGATGACCAGTGCAGAGTAGGGTCTTAAATCCTTCTTGGGGCTCTACTTTGCATTATCCTGTTGTATGTAAACTTAGTTATTGTTAAATTTAGAGAAAGGAGAGAGTATGAATATACATGATATATATTTAGATTATTTAAAATATAAGAATGAAGAAAACGCTGATGCTCGTAATGATGGTAAGTTTCATGCATCGTCAGCAGGTAGTTGTTATAGAAAACAATTGTACAGACTGTATGAATTTCCACAAGATAGTATGGATGATAAGTCATATAAAATATTAAGACTTGGTACTGTTATGCATAAAGATTTTGAAGATTCTATGCATCATCATATAAAAACAAATGCAAAAGAAATTATAGATAATAAAGTGTCTATTTTTTCTGAACATAAAGTTAATCTTGAAGAGTACAATGTGACTGGTACACTTGACATAGGAGAGTATATAGATAATGATAGCAATAAAGTATTTAATCTTTATGATTTAAAGACAACAGCTGCTTACAAATGGTCTACTATGTTTGGTATTAAAAAAAATAAACAACCTGTCTTTGAGTTTGATAAATACAGAATGCAATTAGCAACGTATGGGATGGGAATGAAAGAAGAATTAGACATCAATGAACTAAATATGTTTTTAGTTTTCTATAATAAAAACACTAGTATGATTAGAGAAGTAAAAGTATATGCAGACGAATGGATTGATAAAGCTAAATCTTATTGGGAAGAGTTAAGTGGAATGGTAAGTGCAATGGGAGAAAAGTATTTTGAAGAAAAATTAAGACCCGGTTGGCAATTTGGTGTACCATATGAAGATTGGGAATGTAATTATTGTAACTATAAAACAATATGTCCAAGTAAATTAATAAAATAGGAGAGTATAATGTCAGATAATACACAAATAATGGTATCAACAGACTCATTAGAAATAGTTGAAGGTATTAGAGCAAACATAACAAAAAAACATAAAGAAGTTTCACATATAAAAACACCTAAATTTTACGTTAAAAAGAAAATGGGTATGGATTATGTAGAAATTGGATACATGAAATCTGTTGCAGATAAAGAATTTCCAGGTTGGAGTTGGAAAGTTGTAAATACAGAAGTATTGGGTAGTGAAGCATACGTTGTGCATGGTAGACTTAAATGGTATGATGAAGGTATCTGGAGAGAAGGTGACATGACAGCAGCTCATCGTATACAGAAACAAAGAGGAACAGATTCATTTGTTGATATTGGTAATGATGTTAAGTCAGCAAATACTGATTGTATGAAAAAAGCATTAAATATGTATATGAATGTTGCTGATGATGTATATCGTAATCAAATAGAAGATTTAGAACTATCTGATATACAGAAAAGTGATATACTCGTACTTGCATCAGAAATAGATGATGATAGAATTAACTCTATTAAAGAACTTATAGAAGACAACTCTATTAATACTGCAAATTACAAAGCATCTTTTGCTAAACTTGAGAGAGAAGTAAATAACAAAAAGGAGAACAAATGATTCCAGTTAAACAAAACAATGATAGTTTATTACAAGAAAATGAACTATATACAATTGGATTAAGTGACGGAAGAGAACATCAAAGAGTGAAGTATCTTGGTAACAAACTACTTAATGGTAAACCAATGATGGTATTTACCAACACAGACCAAAGACAAATCACAATAAACCCTTCGTTTCACACATTCACAATAACAGAAAGAAAGAGAGGATAATAATGCAAAAACAAAGTAACATAGACGTACTAAAAGAAAAAGGTGTACTTTCAAATGCAGCTGCTAAATCACTAGAGAAATCTGGTGGTGTAAGCAAAAGAAAGACACTACCTACCTACATCTTTGTAACAAAAGATAATAAAGAGGTTGTGCCAATGCTGTACATGAGAGGTGGTAAAGGTACTACACCTGATGATAATCAAACAAAATTTGTTGAAGAGTACAATAAACTCGTTAGCAAATATGCAACACTAAAAAACAATAAGGAGCAATAAATGCCAAAAGAAATAGACGCAATATACAATCCATCTGATGTTTGGAAACCTGTTGAAGAGGGTGAATATCCAGCTCATGTTACAACTCTATCTACTAGAGAAGTAAATACTAAAGCAGGTCCCGCAATAGTAGTAAACATGGAATACAAAATAGCAGAAGAAGTATCTGAATGCAAACAAGATTTGTATGAAATGAATGGATATGATTATGTTATGAAAAATGAAAGCAAAGTACCTATAATGGACATTCACGGTGACCATTCTCAGAGTGATTGTTCTCATCTTAAAGACAGAATATTCAAAGATAATGGATTCTTTGTATTTCTTAATTCTTCATCTGCAAGTAAAAATGCTAGATACTTTGAACTCTTAGAGAACTTAGGAATCGAACTAAAAACAGATAAAGTAGATGGTAAGGATGTAAAGAAACTTATCTTAATTGAAGAAGAGGATGTTATTGGTACTCCTGTTAAAGTTAATGTAAAGAGAGAAACATACATAACTGCAGCTACTAAACATCTACCTCCTAACGAGCAAGAACAAAGGTCTACATTTAAAGTAGCAATTGTTAAAACTTGGCAAGGTGGGGTAAAGTTATCAGAAGATGAAATGGATTCTGACGTACCCTTCTAAGTAAAATAAAGGGGAAGTTTAACCAATTAACAAAGCGAAAAGTAAAGTAAATTAGTTGACTAAATGATTTTGGCGAATCAAACTTCCCCTTTTACTTTTCATAAAAATGTAGTAAGTTAGAGAGAGGGCGGTACTTATTTATATAAGTCTCTCTTCTCTCTTCTACTACCAAGAATAGCCGCCCTCAATTTATAAACACTAAAGGTAATAGAATGGAAGAAGCAACAGCAAATATAAAATTCACTAAATCAGAAATAGAAACTATAATAATATCTCTTGTTCATTCAACTAGTTCAGCAGAAATATGGAATAACCAAGAAATGTGTAGTATTATGGGAAAAATAAAAAATGATTTAATAAAAATAAAAAGAGATTTAAATAAACTAATAGAGGAGAATCATAATGAATCATTGGAACAAGGTCAAGCGCCGTATTGCAAAACTTGCGACTAAAGCATTAAAAGATAAACCTAAACTAACTTTACCAAAAGGAGCAATGCATTTAAAAGATGTTAATATTGGACAACTTGTGAAAGTTTACAATTCATATACAGAAGGAATAATACTAAACAAAACACCAAGTTCAGTAACTGTATATGTAACTAAACATAAGTCAAATGACCCTTTCTATATGAATGAGCAACGATGGGGATTAACAACAGAAGTAGAGATTGTTAAATGAGACATTACTATGATAGAAAAAATCCAAAAGGTTTTAGATATAAAGATGAATCTGAATATTTAAAAGAAAGAGATAAGTTTTTTAAAGAACATGGTAATGGATGGTGGATTACTTGGGGTTTAGAAAAGGTAAGAAAGAGAAGTAGAGTAATAAAAAAATAAGGAGAGAGAAATGGAAAAATGTTTTTCATTAGAAGAGATTAAATTAGCAGTAGACATTGCAATAGGAGATGATGGTCATAGAAGTAAAGAAGTTTGTGATATATTAAAAGTATTCTGGAAAGAAAGAGAAGAAGAAGCTCAACTAAGAATGCAAAATCAACAAGCACAAGACTATAAGGAGAAAATAGCAAGTGGCTACTTATAAAACAAACAAGTTTAGCAAATGCCCTTCTTGTGGTTTCAATCTTTACAGCAGAGGCAATAACATGGGTAGAGAAATGTCTGAAATGTTAAGAGCAAGAAAACAATCTACAAGAAAAAAGATAAACAAAATAGCAACTATTATAAATGACTTAATACCTTCACAAAATAGAACAGAGTATTGGAAGTTTTTAATAGCAATTAAAAGTATATCTGATGGTAATGTAATACATGGTATAGAATCATATTATCAAGGAGGTCATGTAAATAAAGGTAAAGGATTCCCTTATTTAAGAACTATAATACAAACAATAGGTAAAGATAGTGAAGCAATAAGAGAGTTAGAACGTAGAAGAATAGGTGGAGTTCCACCAATAATCAAAATAGAGGAGAGACAATGAAAGCAAATATACAAGACATAATGTTTCCTGTTAAGCAAGTACCCGCTCAATTAGGAAAAGACTTTGTAAAAGATACTGGGTATAAGTTTATTGTAAGAGAAGATACTGGACAAGTACTTTCTTGCATGACAGATAATTATAGATTAATTGACAATTCTATGGTGATAGAAAAGTCTGATAAGATAATTACTAAACAAGGTGGTAAACTAAAAGAAGTACAATCTTTTGGTAGAGGAGCAAGAAGTATAGTAAAATATGAGTTTGATAATCATAAAGTAAAGATTAGCAATGGAGACATATGTACACCAGAAATAGTCTGGGCAAATAGTTATGATGGAACTGTAGGATTAAACATTATAGCTGGAGCATTTAGACTTGTTTGTACAAATGGATTAGTTATTGGTATTGTTGCTGAAAAATACAAGAACAAACACATCATACAAAATATGGAATTAAAAGATATTAGTGGTGTGATTGAAGAAACAATTAAGAAAACAAAAATGATTATGAAACATGAGTTTCCTGTTATACATGAAACAAAAGTAAAACAATCTCATATTGTAGACATTCTTAAAATGTTTCCATTACAATCATCAGATTACATGACTAGTTTATTACTTGCAGAGAATCCTAACAATCTATGGGACTTACTAAATGTTGCAACTAATGTAGCAACTCATGGTATGGATAGAAAAGCAGAAGCTACACACAAGCTAGAAGCAAGAATCTATGCTAAGATATGTAAAATGGCAAAGGTAAATATAGCTAGTGCCTAGTCTGGATTGGTACGATTGCCCGATTGTACTTCCTTATTATGGGGGTAAATACGAGATGAGTAAGAAACTTATCCCACTTTTGCCCCCTCATGAGAGGTATATAGAAGTGTTTGCAGGCGGTCTTTCTATGTTCTTTAGAAAGTCTAAAGCAAAATGGAACGTACTTAACGATAAAGATAAAAACATTGTAAATCTTTACATGAGTGTTATCTTAAAAAGAAAGGAACTAATAGATAATTTATTTTGGATTCCCAAAAGTCGTGATTTATTCTTAAATTTCAAAGGAGAAATAAGAGACGAGAATAATACATTCGAGATACCTGACCCACTACAAGCTGCTAAGTATCTGTATTGTATAAGATATAGTTTTAATAAACTAATTCACACTCCATTCTCTATGAATAAAGATATGAATAAAGATTGGGAAGCAGAACTAACATATTCTAGAAAGTTTTTAGGAGGAGCAACAATAGAAAACCTAGATTTTGGTGAACTTGTTGATAGGTATAAACCTAGAAGAGGAGATTTCTGGTATCTAGACCCTCCATATATTGTAGCAACAGAGAAAGGAACATACTATAATCATAGTTTTACAATGGAAGACCACGAAAGACTAAGAGAATCTGTACAAAAAATACATGATGCTGGTGGTCGATTTATGGTTAGTTATGATTACAGAGAAGAAGTTGCTGAATTGTATAAAGACTTTGATTGTAGGACTCTTAATTGGAAGTATGTAGGAGCTACAGACGAAGCTAGACAAAAAGGTAGAAAGGAGTATGTTATAATAAATTATGAACCAACACAACAAATAAATATATTTAAGGAGAACGAATGAGCGAAGAACTAAAACAATTACCACAATCAGAAGAAGCAGAAAAAGCATTGCTTGGATGTTTAATGTTGGGAGGAGATAGAGAGCAAGAAATAGCAATGGCTTGGGTAAGGAATGACAATGCATTTTACAATGGAGATTGCAAAGATGTATGGAAAGCATTTAAAGAGTTATATAGAGAACAAGTAGCTGTAGATTTTATTACAGTTACAGAAAAGACTCAAGAGATGAGTAACAAATCACTTGCTTACTTTATAACTGGACTTACTGACTTTGTACCATCAACTGCTAATATCGAAAACTATGCTAAAATTGTATGGCAAAAATACATACAAAGAGAAACTGCTAAGTCAGCAACTAAATTAGTAGATGCAAGTTATGATAACAATGGAACAGTATTAGAAATACTTAGTGAACACAATAAGTTAATTGATGAACTAAAGAATATT
>Ga0209634_1001915_pt1 | contig 14903 bp, 12 predicted proteins | sample LinPmetageLP40_FD_184043 | JGI IMG/M metagenome (GOLD analysis project Ga0209634, IMG submission 184043) | Marine viral communities from the Pacific Ocean - LP-40 (SPAdes) (version 2) | ecosystem: Environmental > Aquatic > Marine > Oceanic | place: Pacific Ocean | collected 2010-08-26
GAGCAATTTGATTTTGTTGTAGGTTCGGTATTTCATTCTGGCATTTATGAGTTTGATAACAACTTTATTTTGATAAATGCAGAAAGCTCTCCTGATTTTTTAAAAAAACAAGGTGCTAATAAAAATATAGAATTAAAGCTTAATAACCCTGATCAAGCCCAAAAAGTTAAAGATCTTTTAGAGGAAAATAAATTTAAAGTTTTTTCATGGATTGATAATAACAAAACTTTCTACGATGCTTTGTTGGTAGAAAGAAACGTTATGTTTATTATCTTAACTTTAATTATAATAGTTGCAGCTTTTAACATAGTCTCAGGACTAACAATTCTTGTTAAAAACAAGACAAAAGAAATTGCCATATTAAAAACAATCGGTTTTTCCAGCCTATCAATAAATAAAATATTTTTTATAACAGGATCTTTTATTGGAGCAGCAGGAACTTTGTTTGGCGTCGTTTTAGGTGTTTTGTTTTCTTACAATATTGAAAGTGTACGAATTTTTTTAAGCAATGTTTTAAATATAGAAATATTTCCAGCAGAAATATATTTTTTAAGCAAAATGCCCAGTGAGATTAACATCCCAACTATTTTAACTATTTCTGGTATAGCTCTGGCTATTACTTTTTTGTCATCAATTATTCCATCGATTAAAGCTTCAAAAATAAATCCAATCCAATCTTTAAAATATGACTGATAATTTTTTAAATATTTCTACTTTAAGCAAATCTTACACAGACAATAATGAAAAAATAAATGTTTTGTCAGATCTCAATTTAACATTGGCAGATAATTCAATTGTCTCTTTATTGGGCCCTTCCGGTTCAGGAAAAAGTACATTGTTGCACCTTTTGGCACTCCTAGATAAGCCAAATTCTGGTGTAATAAAATTTAACAATACTGAGCTTACTAGCTTGTCAGATTTTGAAATGACCATTTATAGAAGAAATGAAATTTCTATAATTTATCAGAATAATAATTTGATTTCAGATTTAACAGCACTAGAGAATGTAGCTATTGCAAACATTTGCAAAACTAATGATAAAAAAAATGCAAACATATTAGCAAAGAAACTGCTGGTAGATTTTGGATTGGAAAATAGGGTAAATCATTTTCCCTATCAGATGTCTGGAGGAGAACAGCAGAGAGTTGCTATTGCTAGAGCAGTTATCAATGAACCAAAATTAATTTGTGCAGATGAGCCAACAGGTAGCCTAGACCAAAAAAATGCGGATCTAGTTTTGGATTACCTGTCTCAATTAAGAAAAAAAAATCGTTTGATTGTAATTGCAACCCACAATAGAGATTTAGCCAACAAAACAGATTTAAGATTATCTTTATCAGATGGCAATGTTAAAATTGATTCTTAATGACTGAAAATAATCATTTTAATCACTTTAAAGTTCATACTCAGTATTCAATATGCGAAGGTGCTTTAAAAATTGTTGATCTAGCAGAGCATTGCGCATCTAATAATATTTCTTCAGTAGGTATTTCTGACTCTTTTAATATGTGCGGTGTTTTGGAATTTTCTCAAGAAATTTCAAAAGTAGGATGCCAGCCTATTATAGGCACTCAAATAAATTTTTCTTTCTCAGAAAATAATCTGGAGAGGATGGGTAAAATTTCTCTTATAGCCAAAAATAAGGCTGGTTACAAAAATTTGTTAAAACTTTCTTCAAGTTCTTACCTGTCTATAAAAAAAAACGAAGACCCTCATTGCGATATCCAGGAATTAATTGACAATTCTGATGGTTTGATAGTTTTGTTGGGAGCAAGCCGCTCCTTACTATCCACTCTTATATTAGAAAATAACATTTCAGATTCTGAACTTCTTCTTCAAAAAGTTCAAAAGTCTTTTAAGGATAATATTTATCTGGAAATACAAAGGCACAATGAATCTCATGAGCAAGCCTTAGAATCTCAACTTCTTAATTTTAGTGAAAAACTTTCTATTCCAATAATAGCTACGCACGAAGTTTTTTATTTAAAAAAAGACATGTACGAAGCTCATGATGCTTACATTTGTGTTGGTCAAAAAACTTACGTAAATGACATTAAGCGCCTAAGATATTCTGAAGAACATTATTTTAAATCAGATTCTGAAATGACAGAACTTTTTTCCGATTTACCAGAAGCCATAGAAAATAACAAAAATTTAACTTTTAGATGTAACTACAGACCTTTAACTAGCAAGCCGATGCTACCAAATTTTAATACAGAATCTTCCAATGTTAATGACGAACTTAAAATTAATGCAAATAAAGGCTTGGAAGACAGACTTAAGAATTTTATCCTAGTTAATATAGTTGATGAAGAGCAAAAGGTTGCAACCAAACAAAAATATGTAGAAAGACTGAATTATGAAATTGAGATGATTTCTAAAATGAAATTTTCAGGATATTTTTTAATTGTATCGGATTATATTAAATGGGCTAAAAGTAATAATATTCCCGTAGGCCCAGGAAGAGGATCTGGAGCAGGATCATTAGTTGCCTGGTGCTTATCAATAACAGACCTTGATCCTATTAAATTTGGTTTAATTTTTGAACGTTTCCTAAATCCAGATAGAATTTCAATGCCAGATTTTGATATAGATTTTTGCCAAGAAGATCGTGATAAAGTTATTAATTACGTTAAAGACAAGTATGAAAATAAAGTTGCACAAATAATTACTTTTGGAAAACTTCAGGCTAGAATGGCTTTGCGTGACATTGGTAGAGTTATAGGCCTACCATATGGTCGTGTAGATCAATTGTCTAAAATGATTCCCTTCGATCCATCAAGACCCTTAACGCTAGCAGAATCTGTTGCCATGGAGCCAAGACTGCAAGAGGCACAAAAAGAAGATCCAACGATTGAAAAACTTATTAATTTAGCCTTGAAGTTAGAAGGTTTGTTTAGAAATATTGCAACCCATGCTGCAGGAATTGTTATTGGCGATAAAAATTTAACCGAAATAGTGCCATTATACAAAGACCACGATTCAAGCATTCCTATTCCCGTAACTCAATTTGATATGAATTGGTCTGAGCAAGCTGGATTGGTAAAATTTGACTTTTTAGGATTGAAAACGCTTACAGTTATTAAAAAAACAATTGAGCTAATAGAAAAAGATAATCAAAAATTAGATATAGAAAAAATTCCCCTAGACGACAGTAAAACATTTGAACTTCTTAGCTCAGGAGAAACAATGGGAATTTTTCAGTTGGAAAGTGCTGGCATGAGAGAAGTTTTAAAACAAATGATACCTAATAAATTCGAAGATATTATTGCATTGGTAGCTTTATACAGGCCTGGTCCTATGCAAAATATTCCCGCATATAACAATCGAAAACATGGATTGGAAGAGCCTGATTACCTTCATCCTAAAATCGAGAGCATATTAAAAGAAACTTATGGTGTGATTATTTATCAAGAGCAAGTTATGCAAATTGCTCAAGCTTTGTCAGGTTTTTCAGCTGGAAAAGCAGACATTTTAAGAAAAGCAATGGGTAAGAAAAAATCAGCTGAAATGGATAGGCAAAAAAAAGATTTCATTGAGGGTGCTATTAAAAATAACATTCCAAAAGAGCAGGCTGTTTATATATTTCAGTTAGTAGAGAAGTTTGCACAGTATGGATTTAACAAAAGTCATGCAGCAGCCTATGCTCTTATAGCTTACCAAACTGCTTATTTAAAAACACACTATCCTTTAAGTTTTTTTTCAGCATCTATGAGCATGGAGATGTCTAATACTGATAAGTTAAACCAGTTTTATGAAGAACTAAAAAGACTTTCTATAAAAATACACAATCCCTGTATCAATCATTGTTTTGCAGATTTTGTTCCAAAGAATAATACAATTTTTTATGCATTATCAGGAATTAAAGCGGTAGGATTTGAGGCAATATCTAATGTTATCAAGGAAAGAGAGGAGAATGGAAAGTTTTCATCTATGGAAGATTTTCTTAAGAGAGTAAGTAGTAAGGACATAAACAAGTTGCAACTTGAAGGTCTTATCAAAGCAGGTGCATTTGATTGTATTGATAAAAATCGTAGTAAACTTTATGAGAATGTTCCAGAAATCATAAAGCAATCAAAAAGTTATGATGAAAATATTCAGGTAGATCAGATTAATCTATTTGAATCTCAAACAAATGATAATTTTAAAATTAACTTTATTGAATATCCAGCATGGGATGAGCCTGAAAAAATTAAAAGAGAGTTTGAATCTATTGGCTTCTTTGTAAGTGAGCATCCATTAAAAAATTATAAGCACATTTTAGACAATTATAGCGTTGTTCAATTTCAAGATTTTTCAGATAATAAAAATATTAATGAATGTATGTTATCAGGTACAGTCATGGCTATACAGGAAAAAAAAACTGCAAAGGGAATGCCTTTTGCAATAGTTAAGTTTAGCGACTTAAGTAGAATGTTTGAGTTTTTTATTTTTTCAGAAGTTTTAGTTACAAATAGAGAGAAACTTTCTGCAGGAAAGTCTTTTCTAATAAATGTTAAAAGAGAAATGCTCAAAAGTGGAATTGAAAGAACAAATGTTACAAAAATTTTTTTAATTAATGATATTTCTGAAAAGAAAATAGATAATCTCGATGTTTCAATCAACACGCCGAATAACATTGAAAGCCTAAGAAATCAGTTGTCTAAAGATGGAAAAACAACAGTGTCCCTATCTTGTGTCGATAATGGTAAAAAATTGATTTTTAACCTCAAAAACAAAAGAACTGTTACCCTAGAATCGATCAAAACCATTGAAAATGAAGGTTTTTTAACAAAAATTAATAATTAATAACCTTGATTTAAATTTTCATTCTTTTATAAGATCTTAAAATTTCGCACGAAGAAAATGGCGTAAGCCCCCGGTCCTGAAAAGGTAGTTTCTTCGGTGGATTAACCGGAAATATTATATGAACTTACCAAGCGTAACAATTAAAGACCTTTTAGAAGCAGGAGTACATCTCGGTCATAAGACTTTTAGATGGAATCCAAAAATGAAACCTTTTATTTTTGGAGAAAAAAACTCAGTACACATTATCGACCTTTCACAAACCTTAGAACTTTTGAACAAAGCTCTTTTAGAGCTTCATAGATGCTCATCAAATAATGGAAAAATTCTTTTTGTTTCTACTAAAAAACAAGCTTCAGAATTAGTTGCTAACGTAGCAAAAGAAACAAATAATTTTTATGTAAATCATAGATGGCTTGGTGGAATGTTAACAAACTGGAATACAATCAACAAATCAATAAAAAGATTAAAAAGAATTGAAGAAGATCTAAAACTAGAGGATACGGGATTCACTAAAAAAGAGCTTATTAAAATGAGCATGGAAAAAGAAAAGTTGGATAGATCACTAGGTGGCATCGCTAATATGAAAAAAATTCCAGATATGATTTTTATTATTGATACGAACATAGAATCTTTAGCAGTGCTAGAAGCAAAAAAATTGAATATTCCAATTGTCGCTGTTGTAGATAGCAATTCAAACCCAGAGTTTATTGATTTTCCTATTCCTGGCAACGATGATGCTAGACGATCTATAGATTTGTATTGTGATCTTGCATTAAAAACAATTCAAGATGCACAATCTAAAATGAGCGGAGATAAAGATCAAGAATCAAGTATTCCTGAAAAAGCATCGGAAATTAAACAAGTATCAAAACCTGAAGTATCTTTAGAAATCGATAAAAAGTTAATTAATTAATTTTTCCATGAGCATCTTTGACAAAGTAAAAGAATTACGTGACCTTACAGGCGCAGGAATGGTTGATTGTAAAAACGCTCTTTCCGAGAATAATGAAAATATTGATTTAGCTATTGAGTATTTAAGGAAAAAAGGAATTGCAAAAGCTGCAAAGAAATCTGACAGAAGTGCTGCGGAAGGATTGATTACTATTGTTAAATCCTCAAACAAAGCATCTATTGTTGAAATAAACTCAGAAACAGATTTTGTTGCAAAAAATCCAGAATTTAATTCTTTTTGTAAGCAGGTTTCAAATCTTTGTTTAGAATCAGATGGTTTAGAATCTTTAAAAGAGAAGAAGACGGATAAAGATTTAACTGTTTCTGAAACTTTAGTAAATTTAATTGCAAAAATTGGAGAAAATATACAAATAAGAAGATTTAAAAATATTGATTACAAGTCTCAAGTGTCTACCTATATTCACAATAAGCAAAATGACAATTCTGGTAAATTGGCGGTACTTTTGTCTTACGCGTCTGGCAATAAGGATTTAAGCAAAGATTTTGCAAATCAATTGTGCATGCACATAGCGGCCATGTCTCCTCAGTCATTAGATGAAAAAGGAATTAGTCAAGAGTTTTTAGAAAATGAGAAAAAAATTATGCAAGATCAATTATTAGAAGAGGGAAAAAAACCAGAGATGATTGATAAAATTATTTTAGGAAAAGTTTCTAAAATTATTAAAGACAATACATTATTAGGACAGAAGTGGGTTATCAACCCAGAACTAACAGTGCAACAAGCCATTGATGGTTTTGAAAAAGACAACAAATGCTTATTTTCAATAGAGGATTTTGTTAGATACAAAGTTGGTGAAGGCATAGAGGTAAAAAAATCTGACTTTGCCAATGAAGTTAAAGATTTAACTAATTAGGTTCGCTATGAGTACGAATTCTAAACTCACCCCTTTTGAAACAAAGATGCAAAATACCATTCAAAGTCTCACACAAGACTTGTCAACTATAAGAACAGGTAGAGCGCATGTTTCTATGTTAGATTTAATTAAGGTTGAAGTCTATGGACAAAAAATGCCTATCAATCAAGTTGCTACAATTTCCACTCCAGAATCTCAATTATTGACAGTTCAAGTTTGGGATGCAGCTAATGTAAAATTTGTAGATAAGGCTCTTAGAGAATCTGATTTAAATATCAACCCCACAGTTGACGGTCAAATAGTAAGAGTCCCCGTTCCAAAACTTTCAGAAGAAAGAAGATTGGATCTTATAAAAATTGTAAAAAATCAGTCTGAGAAAATAAAAATATCTATAAGAAATATTAGAAGAGAAGGTATGGACTTATTAAAAAATTTACTAAAAAATAAAGAAATTTCAGAAGATGATAACACTAAGCTCTCAAATGAAATTCAACAAATAACAGATAAGTTTATTAGTGAGGTTGACAAAAAAATATCAGAAAAAGAACAAGAAATCATCAAGGTATGAACAAAATAAACCACGTTGCTATCATTATGGATGGTAATGGAAGGTGGGCCTTAAAAAGAAACAAGCCAAGAAATTTTGGTCACCAAGAAGGTTTAAAAAATATTTCATCTTTAATTCATTTTGCCAAAAAAAATAAAATTAAGTTTTTAACATTATTTGTTTTTTCTTTAGACAATTGGAAGAGATCTAAAAAAGAAGTAAATTTTTTATTTAATCTTTTAGAGAAATTTTTAGATAAAAATATTGACAAATTAATAAAAAAAAAAATAAAAATAAAATCAATTGGTGAGAGAAAAAAACTAAGCAAAAAACTTATTAATAAAATTAAAAAAGTAGAAAAACTGTCCTCTATTAATTATGACATTACGGTTAATCTTGCATTTAATTATAGTTCTAAAATTGAAATAATTGAATCTTTTAAAAAATCCATAAAGCAAAAAAAAAGGATCTCAGTAGATTCTATTAAAAACAACCTTTATACCAAAAATATTCCTGACCCTGAGTTGCTTATTAGAACCGGGGGTCAAAATAGACTTAGTGATTTTATGCTTTGGCAAATGTCCTACACAGAATTATTTTTTTTAAAAAAGCTATGGCCTGACTTTAATGCTAATGATTTTAAAAAAATTTTAAATGAGTATAGAAAAATTAAAAGAAATTTTGGAAGTATTAATGATTAATTTTATATTTAGAGCTTGTAGCAGTCTAGTTTTGGCCCCATTTTTTTTATGGATTGTTTATATTAATAATATTTTTTTTCATCTCTTTCTCCTACTTATTTTTGTTATTTCGCTATATGAACTAAAGTTTGTTTTTATAAAAAATAAGTTTTTTTATATTTGTTTATTTATTTTATTACTTGCTTTTTTGTTTTCGACATTAAATATTAGAGGTAACTCGAATAATGGTTTTTATTATTTTTTATGGATAGTTTTAGTTATCTGGTTGAGTGATATAGGTGGTTACGTATTTGGGAATATTTTTAAGGGACCAGCACTTAGCGAGTGGAGTCCTAAAAAAACTTTTTCAGGTCTATTTGGTTCTTTAATTTTATCACAATGCGCTTTTTTTATACCGTCTAAGTTTGGTCAGAATTTTGACTATACTTTTGTTATTTTTTTATTTCAATTTTTTTTATCAGCAATAGCTATTTTTGGAGATTTATTTTTTTCATTCATAAAAAGAAAGCATAATATAAAAGATTATTCAAACTTAATTCCTGGACATGGTGGTCTTTTAGATAGAATTGATGGAATGATTTTTGTTATGATATTTGCATATTTGATAAAAATTTATGTCTATTAAAAAGCTAAATATTGGTGTCATTGGGTCTACCGGAAGTGTTGGCAAAACATCATTAAAAATATTCAAAGAATATAAAAATCAATTTAATGTCGAATTCTTAGTTTGCAATAAAAATTCAAAAGAAATTATAAAACAAATAGAAACTTATAGTCCTAGGCATGTATTCATTAATAATGTCAATGCCTACAATTCTGTTAGGTTAATAAAATTTAAAAAGAAAGTAATTTTTTTTAATAATTTTTCACTTTTTAAAAAAAATTTTAAATCAAAATTAGACAAAGTAATTTTAGGTATACCAGGATTGTCAGGGCTTAAGTTTGCTTTTTTTTTCACAAAGTATTCAAAAGAAATCTTAATTGCAAATAAAGAAAGTTTAGTTTGTGGAGCTTTAATTTTATTAAAAAAAGCTAAAGCTAATAATTGCAAAATTACATCTATTGATTCAGAGCATTTCTGTATTAACGAAATTATAAAAGATAAAAATTTAAATGAAATTGATTCTGTTTTTTTAACAGCTTCAGGGGGGCCATTTTTAAGAAAAAAAGAAAGTTCCTATTCACGAGCTAGTATTAAAAAAGTTACCAATCACCCAAAGTGGAACATGGGTAGTAAAATCTCAGTAGACTCTGCAACTATGTGTAATAAAATTTTTGAATTAATAGAGGCCCATGTGCTTTTTGATATTCCAGTTAATAAATTAAAAATAAAAATTCATGAAGAATCTCATGTTCACTCTGCTGTAATTTTTAAGAATGGTCTTGTTCATATGATTATGCATGATACTACTATGATAATACCAATTAGAAATTCTATATTTGAAAATAAGTTTAAAAACCAATCTTATAATTTTTTCAAATCCAAAAAAAATATCAAATTAAATTTTGACGAGATTAAATTGTCAAAATTCAAAATTTTAAAGACTGGGTATAAAGTTCTTAAGATGGGGCATACTGCGTGGATACTATTTAACGTTATAAATGACAATTTAGTTACAAAATTTTTAAATCGAAAAATTTTTTTCTATGAAATTGTAAAAAATTTGATAAAAATATTTAGTAGAAAAAGTATTCTACTTTATTGCAAAAATACAAATATTAAAAATATTGAAGATATAAATAAAGTTATTAAATATGGAAATTTTTTAGTAGATAAATCATGAAATTTTTAAATTTTTTTTATACTTCAATTTTTAGTTTAATTTTATTTTTAAATATTTCATTCGCAGATAGTGTAAAAATTACAGATATTGTAATTCAGGGTAATAAAAAAATTTCCTCAAATACCGTTGTCGAGCTTCTTAATCTAAAAACTAATGCGGCCAATTCCGATAATATAAATGAATATCAAAAGAAAATTTTTCGTAGTAATTTTTTTGAATCAGTCAATGTTTTATATGATAATAAAAAAATTTTTATAAAATTAGTTGAAAATCCAATTATTGATTATATTTTTATAGAAGGTATTAAAAATAAAAAATTGTTAAGTAGCATTAAAGATCTTCTTGATCTTCAAGAAAATACCCTTTTTTCTGGAGCAATACTAAACTCTGATATTAAAAAAATATCCATTCTCTTAAGTTCAAAAGGTTACTTCAATAGCAATATTAATTACAGGGCTGTCAAACCAAATCCCGAAAAAATAAATATTTTTTTAAATATTTCTTTAAATAATAAATTCTCTATTAGGAATATCTTTTTTATAGGAGATAAAAAAATGAAAAACTCCAAATTAATTTCAATAATCAACTCTAAACCGAAAAGTTTATTTAGTTTTTTTTCTAGTTCAGACACTCCCTCTTCCGATAGAGTTGATTTTGACATATCTTTATTAAAAAAATATTATTTGAGCAAGGGCTTTTACAACGTTCAAATCCCCAGTGGATCAATTAAAATTATTGACGATTCTAACGTTGATATTGTTTTTACAATAAACTCAGGAAATGAATTTTTAGTAAAAAAATTAGATATAGAAGACATATCTTCCATTTTGCCTAGTGGTAATATTAGCTCTATTAAAGAAATTGTACAGCCACTTCAGAATAGGGTTTATAATTTAGATTTTTTAAACAAAATTCAAAACAAAGTTTCGAGGTATATTGACAAAAACAACCTCAATGCAAACGTGGCTTATAGTATTGAGCAAATAGATGCTGAGAATTTGGCTGTATCTTTTAAAATAAATGAAAATATAAAAAAAACCTATATTAGAAATATCATCATAAAAGGAAATGATCTTACGGAAGAAAAAGTCTTACGTAATAATATTGATTTTGCTGAAGGAGATCTCATTAACAAACTAAAAATATCAAATTCTATAGATAAGCTTAAAACAACAGGCTTCTTTAAAGATGTGAAAATAAAAAAAAGTAAAATAACTAACAGCAATAATGTAGATGTAGAAATCAATATTGTAGAAGCTCCTACTGGTGAAATTGGAGCGGGAATTGGTGTGGGCAGTAATGGCTCTAATGTTTCTTTTAATTTTAAAGAAAAAAACTTACTTGGAAAAGGATTGGGAATTAATGCCAACGGCAGCTTTGGAACAGAAAGCATATCTACCAGTTTATTTTTAACCAATCCAGACTTCCGCAATTCAGGAAATTTATTAAAAACAGGTTTTTATGTCTCAAAATATGAAAATGAAACATCTGGATATGAAAATAAAATTATTGGAAGCAGTATATCTACAGGTTTTGAATGGTTTGAGGACGTCAACCTAAATTACGGAATTTCATTAGATGTAGATGACTTAAGAGCAGATTCGGATTCGTCTAGTTTGATCAAATCAAGAGAGGGAGAATTTTTTACAAATAAATTTTTCTATTCAGTTACTCAAGATATGAGGGATAAAAAATTTAAATCAGAAGACGGATATATTGTTGGGTTTGGGCAGGATATTGCTTATTTAGGTTCTGAAATACCTTATTTAAAAAATAGGATCTTTGGATCTTTTTATAACAAATTTAATGATCTTTTTGTTGGCACAATTAGATATGAAGTTAATTCAATAAATTCTTTTGAAAACAAGAAGGATATTAAGCTTAGTGACAGACTTTTTTTGGCTGATAATAGTTTACGTGGTTTTAAATTCAAATCATATGGACCCAAAGTAGAAAAAGATTTTGTAGGTGGTAATTACTCTTATTCAACTACTTTTGCTACTACAGTGCCTAATTTTTTACCCGAAACTTGGAACTCCTCATCTAGTGTTTTTTTTGATGTGGGAAATGTATGGGGAACTGACTTCGGAGTCACCGAAGAATCAAATAAAATGAGATCGTCTGTCGGCTTCGGCTTCTCCTGGTTTTCTCCAATGGGACCATTAGCAATATCTTACGCCGAACCAATTCAAAAAAGCTCTTCAGACGAAATTGAAAAATTTAATTTTAAATTAGGTGGTATTTTTTAATTTAAAAATATGAAAAAGAAATCATTTTTTTTAAATCATTTGATTGAAGCAATTGGTTTAAAAGTTACTTTAAAAAAAAATTTTAAAACAAAAATTACGGATGTTGCAGATCTTCTTTCAGCGAATAAAAATACAATATCATTTTTTTCTAATATTAGCTACTTAGCAGAATTAAAAAAAACAAAATCATCTGCTATTTTTACGAAAGAAAAATATAGAAAACTAATTCCAAAAAATATTATAAAAATTATTTGTAAAGATCCTGAAATAGAATTTATTAAGGTAGCAAATTTTTTTTATCCAGATAGCTATTATTCAAAAGTTTCTAACAACAATTTGAACTTAAAAGAAATTAATAATAAATTTAAAACATTAAAATATGGTATTAATCTTTATTTAGAAAAAGATGTAAAAATAGGAAAAAATGTATTTATTGGAAATAATGTTTCAATTAAAGAAAATTGTTCCATTGGAAATAATGTCATAATAGGATCAAATGTTGTTTTGGAGAATTCTGACGTCTCTAGTAACGTTCATATTGGCGATGGTTCTATTTTAGGAAAAAAAGGTTTTGGTTTTAAGTTTATAGATAACAAATGCCTTAGAATTCCTCATCTAGGAAATGTAATTATTAGAAAAGATTGTGAAGTTGGAGCTAATTGCGTGATAGATCGAGGGTCTATTAAAAATACGATAATTAATGAGAGGACTTTTTTAGATAACATGGTTCACATTGCTCACAATGTGACTATCGGTAGTGATTGTATAATTGCCGCCCAAGTTGGCATTGCAGGAAGCACAACCATTGGAAGTAATGTAGTGATAGGAGGACAAGCTGGTATTTCTGGTCATCTTAAAATTGGAAACAATGTAAATATTGGAGGGAAAAGTGGGGTTGTTAAAAATATAGATGACAATGAAACAGTGATGGGTTATCCAGCAACTTCATTAAAAAAATTCTTAAAGAGAAATAGATAAAGATATGGAAAAAATTTTAAATTTAAATGATATAAAAAAACTTCTACCTCATCGTGAGCCGATGCTATTGATAGATAAAATTTCAAATATTGTCCCCATGATCTCAGCAACAGGGCATATTAATATTGTTCCTAATAAATTTTTTTTTGATGGCCATTTTCCTGGACAGCCTGTATTTCCAGGGGTTTTGATTGTGGAAGCATTTGGACAAACAGCAGCTGCATTATCGGCTCATTGTATTGACCCTGAAGAATTTAAAAATAAACTAGTTTTCTTAATGACGATAGACAAGGCAAGATTTAGAGTCCCTATAATGCCTCCATGTGAGCTGTTATTAAATGTAAAGGTTGAAAAGATAAAAGGTAAAATTTGGAAGTATTCCGGAAAAGCTACAGTAGGTGGCAAAGTAATGGCCGATGCTCAATGGATGGCTACGATTGCAGATAGACAAGATGACTAATACTAATTCAGTCATTCACCCAAAAGCTAAAATAGGAAAAAATTCAACAATTGGTAATTTTTGTCAAATTGGAGAAGGGGTGATTATTGGAGAAAATTGTGAGGTAATGAATCACGTAAACATACAAGGAATTACTTCTATTGGCTCTGGTAATACCATTTATCCGTTTGCATCAATAGGAACTGGCCCTCAGGATTTAAAATACAAAAGAGAGAAAACAAAGCTGATAATCGGAAATAACAATATAATTAGAGAGCATGTAACAATAAATACTGGAACGGTTCAGGACAATGGAGTAACTAAACTTGGAAATAACTGTCTTCTTATGATCGGGTCTCATATTGCACATGATTGCAATGTCGGAAACTCAGTTATTTTAGCAAATAGCGTTGCAGTCGCTGGCCATTGCTTTATTGATGATGAGGTAATTATCGGCGGCAATTCTGCAGTGCAGCAATTCTGCTCATTAGGAAAAGGAGCAATGATCGGTGGAATGACTGGAGTGGACAAGTCAGTTTTGCCTTATACTTTAGCAATGGGCAATAGATGTTATTTTGAAAATCTTAACTTGGTAGGTTTAAAAAGAAAAGGTTACGATACTAAAGTTATTACTGAATATAGAGATACCATAAAAATTTTTTTTGAAGACAGGAGCAAATTAGATTCTATTAAAGCATCAAAAAATACTTTGGTAATAGACTTGGTTGATTTCCTGTCTAAAAATAACAACAAACAGCTTTGTGTACCCTTGACCTAATGATTGGACTTTTGACTGGAGACGGTAATTTACCAAAAGTTTTAATTAAAAAATTAGAACAAAAAAAAACAAAATTTATAGTAATAAATCTTTCTAAAAAAAAAATATCTAAAAATTTTTTTTACAATTTCAATATATCGCAATTTTCTAAGATTGTAGAAACGTTAAAAAAAAATAACTGCAAGGAAATAATTTTAGCAGGAAAAGTAACACGACCAAGAATAGAGGATATAAAATTAGATTTTAGTACATTGAAAATATTACCAAAAATTATACTATCTTTAAAAAAGGGAGACTCTCATGCTCTTGATTTTGTAATTAATTATTTAAACCGAATAAACATGAAGGTTGTTTCATGTACCAAATATTTACCTGAACTTTTGGCAGAAAATTTTGTAAATAAATTTAAATTGTCTCAACAGGATTTGAAAGATATAGAAAAAGGAAAAGCAATTTTGAATCATGTTAATAAAAAATATGATGTCGGCCAATCTATAATAGTTAACAAGGGCTTGGTTGTTGGTATTGAAGCTGCTGAGGGTACAGATGAAATGATTCTTAAGTCATTCTGTATTATGAAAAAAATTAACAACAAAGGCCCATCAGGCGTTTTAATTAAAGTGCCCAAAAAAATACAGGATCTAAGAGTAGATCTTCCAACTATTGGCTACAACACCATACGTAACTGCATTAAGGTTGGGTTGCGTGGTATAGCCTTAAAAAAAAATCAAAACATATTTTTAGATCAGCAAAAATCCTTAATTTTAATTAAAAAAAATAACTTTTTTATAACGGTTATAAAAAAGTTATTTT
>Ga0209634_1001916_pt1 | contig 14899 bp, 14 predicted proteins | sample LinPmetageLP40_FD_184043 | JGI IMG/M metagenome (GOLD analysis project Ga0209634, IMG submission 184043) | Marine viral communities from the Pacific Ocean - LP-40 (SPAdes) (version 2) | ecosystem: Environmental > Aquatic > Marine > Oceanic | place: Pacific Ocean | collected 2010-08-26
AATTTTTTAAATAGTGAATTACAAAGTAATAACAATTTTTTAAATAGTGAATTACAAAGTAATAACAATTTTTTAAATAGTGAATTACAAAGTAATAACAATTTTTTAAATAGTGAATTAACAAATAATAATTATATTTGTATATTTTATAAATGAATTCCAAAATGTCTAGTAAAATGTGTTGTTCATGTCTCATTGTTTCTCTAATTACATTAGTATTAGTTTGTGTACTTGTATATCAAAGTTTTAAACCTCAAGTGGATGGATTTGATAATCATTCTACTAAACCAGTTATGGTAGGAAGAACACGACCTGTTGATCCAAATCAAGAAATGAAAATGGCCCAAAGATTTATGGGAATGTGTATGAGCACAAGCGATATGAAATCATGTTGTGATATGTTAGACGAAAATAAGAAAAACATGTTACCTCAATGTAAGTAATTTAATTTAAAATATTATTTTAGTTTTTCACTTAAAAATAAATTTTATTAGCATATCATAGATGTTTTATGATATGATTAAACTTATTTTTGGTTTGATGTTTGTGTCTAATATTAATTATACAGACGCATCTTTTACATCATCAATGTTAAAAATGTATAGTTCTGGCGATTTCAATAATGATAATTCTTCCAGTATGAGATTTTCCACAGCATTTTCAGATCCATATATTTTAAATTCATTTAATGTCACAGCTGATGATAATTTATCTAATTGTCAATTATTTTGTGAAAGTAATGAGTATTGTCGTGGTGTATTTGAATATCAGGATGAGGGAAGTGATAATATTGTATGTAATTCATTAAATAACATAGGATCCTCGATTGACGCAGAAGAAAAATTATCATCTATTAGTTATAAAAAACATTTGTCATTTAGTAATAATACAGATACAAATTCACTAAATGCCTTAATTTTTACATTTGATTACTTATATAATAGTGATAATACTCATAACTACTCATCTACTATTTACTTAGATTTAAATAATAATGGTTATTTAGATGAGTATGAACCAAATATAACAACAAATAATATAAATGAAATAATTAGCGAAAAATTAAGATTTACTAATATCACTAGAAATAGTTATCATTTAAGGCAAATACTCCATGATGATAGTTGTAAACAAATATATCCGGGTGTCGAAGGAAGTATATTTTATTCAATGACTGTAGATCAGAATTTTTATGTAAGTAATGTTAAAGACTGGAATGCGTCAATTCATAGTCATGGATTAAGTGGAGGTTCCTTGGTATCACCTTTGGCAAGTGAATCACCTTCATTAAATTTTATTATAGGAAATAATAGTAATACATATTTATCATTTTGTCCAGGTGAGACGATTGTACTAGAATTTAAATCAGTTGTAATTCATAATGTTGAGAATGAGGATATAACATTTGAACTGTTAAATATCTCTGGTGAACCAAGTTATACATGGGCAGAGATTTATGTTAGTGCCGATAATGCTATTTGGCAATATGTAGGAAATATATCATATGCTAAAAATGAGATTGATTTATCACATTTAAATCATGATTTTTCATCTTTTATCAAAATGGAATTTAAAGGTAATAATCATAATGATTTTATTAATATTTCTACTGTTTCCTTAACTCCATATTTACATTATTATGAACCATTTTCATATTTTGTTTTACACCCATATAGATATTCAGCATTATTTGTTAATGATTGTTCTAATGCTAGAGTATGCGATGATTACTGTTATTATAACATATTTGATGACAATAATTATAGAAGTTGTTCGCATGGATGTGATGAATTTTCAAACGAATTGTTTTGTAGATGTTCTGAATCATCACTATCACATTATGATACATATGAATTTTCAAGAGAATATTGTTTTATGGGATGCGCCTATGAGGCAGATTCATTTTTTGATGAAAACTATATAATTCTACAAGGACAAACTGGATCTATTAATTCTCTTTTAAATCTATCACCAGAAAACTATACAAATAGATCATCATATTTAAGAGAAATTAACGATTTATGTTTATCTAGTATAGATTGTCGTGGATTTACAATAAATAATAATATTAGCTTATTATTTGGCTCTCAATTTAATAGAAATAAGTCTAGTGACGACTTATTTCTTATTAAACCAGGTGATTTATTTACACCAACAACTACACTAACCTCAACTGCGACATCAAGTCAAACTACAACTCCAACTTCAACAGCTACATTAAGTCAAACTACAACTCCAACTTCAACAGCTACATTAAGTCAAACTACAACTCCAACTTCAATTCAAACTACAACTCCAACTTCAACTGCTACATCAAGTCAAACTTCAAGTGAAACTACAACTCCAACTTCAACTGCTACATCAAGTCAAACTACAACTCAAACTTCAAGCGCAACTTCAACTGCTACAACATCATCTATAAATGATATAAAATATGTCAATGTTCGTACAAATGATATTTTATCTCCCGGATATATAGTCTTAATAGTAACATGTTCGGTATTATTGGTGTTATTTGTCATAGTTGTATTATCAAAATATAGAAATAAACCAGTTCCAATTGAATCAAGAAATGTATCATCATTCGGTAACCCGATATACGATGGCCATGTTGATCAAGAAGCTCCTATAAATACATTGTATAAATCATCATTTATTGATAGTGAAACTGAAGTATATCAAGATATAGAACCAAACACAAAGTCTCATGATAAAGACTATTTAGATGTAGGTCCACAATCCGATTATTCAGATAATAGAGTATATAATCATTTATCTCATACAACATCAGACTTATAAAATCTGTGTTTTATATTAAAAAAATTTATATAGGTAATATTTATTATGTGGTGCGATATAGATAAATCAAATATGCCAATTATTAAAGTTAATTTTAAAGATGAATCACAAATAGAAAAGGAATTTGAAACATTATTAGATGAATGGCTTTTATTTTATACTAAAAAAATACCATTTTATTTTGTATTTGATACTAGAAATTTAAAAAATTTAAATATAAAATATGCCTACAAAATGTCTTCTTTTATAAAAAAACTCAAAAAATTAGAAAATCAATATTTATTAGGTTCAATTATAATTGTTAAAAATCAATATATCCGATTTTTACTAAATATAGTATTTAGTATAACTAGACCTGTAGCAAATGTCTACTTATTTAGTAATCATTCGGATTTGATGATAGGAGAAGATATACAAAATATAAAAACGGTAAAGGATTTTAATCAAGTAATATTAGATTATAAATCTAGTTTTACATGTATTAAAAGTAAATGTCAAAATGTATCTAAAGAAAAGAACAAAAAGAATAAAAAAGAACAAAAAGAATAAAAAAGTTAGAAAATAAATCATAATTAACTATTAATTATAGTTTCACTTTCAAAAAATTTTGAATTTTTATCTAAATCCATTTCAATCATTTTATCTTCGTTGTCATCAAAGACAAACAAAAAAATAATACTTGAAGGCACCGATTCTATTCTTTCTTTATAATTATTTAAATGTTCAGGAAAATTTTCACTATTTATACTAATATAGGCGCAATCTAAATTATTTGGCTTACAAAAATCTAGAAATAAGCATCCCAATCCATTTTCTTTCCGTTCTTTTATAATAATTTGAACTAAACTATCTATTCTATTTTCAACTACGTTTATATAACCTTCCATTTATTCACTTAGAACTAATATGTTTAAGTATTTTATTTCATCTAAATGATTATAAAATTGAATTAATGTAATTTTTTAATGTATTTAAAAGAGCCAATACAAATATTTATAATATGATTATTAAATTAATACGAAATATGTCAACACCATCAAGAATTCCTTTACGATCTCACTTGATAAATAATAAATATGATATAAATATTGAACACAAATTAAGTTCATATTCTTATATGTATCAAGCTTTGGGAAAATATAACAGTAGTTATGTGTTTAAAAATAAAAGTAAATCAAACTCTATAGTAAATAGAATAACATGTTCTAATACTAAAATTCACAAATAATCTTTAAAATCTCTTTTTAAATAAATCGAATAAATCCATTATCTTAAATTGAAGTCTTTTTTGTAATCCAGGTATATTTTTAATTTGTACAATTCTATCAATATATACTAATAGTTTAGGCTTTGTCTCTCTATTTTTTACAGTTACAAAAAGTTTACATAAACAAATAAGAATATCTTCAACCATAGAATCTAATATATCGATTTTAGATTGTGATTCTAAAGTAACAATGAAATAATCTATATTATTTAGTAATGTATCTATAGATATCATTTTTTTATTGTACATTTCACCTATAAATTGAGCATATCCTTCTTTATACTTCTTTTCTTTATTGGCTGTACAAAATAGATCATATTCTTCTTTTTCTGATAAACTTTTTTGACTGTTAGATTCTGTAGCTTCATTATCATTAACCTTAATTACTTGTCTAAATTCAATACACTTTTTATTTATAATTTCAGATTTATCATAATTTGAACTAATTGTATTTAAAAATTTTACATAATCTGGACAATATATAGGTTGCATAACAGCCTTCATAAATATATCAGTAATTGTCTTATTAATTATATCATCTTGTTCTGATCCATCTTTAAAATAATGGTTGATTTTTTCTGTTATAGAATCATAATTTTTAGATGTCATTTTGTTAAGTAATGAATTTATCGCATTACACTTTTGCTGTATTACCGTTAAATTTTTTGGTATTATACTTGTTTTAGTTAGTCTCCAACTTTTCCCTTTTGAAGATGTTTTTTCTCCCTTAGCATTTTTTGATATTCCATAACTATTTCGTGTATTTCCATAAGCTGTATTTGAAAAAGGACTATTATCCCCTCCTGATTGTTTGATATTAGAATCAATAATATTTAGTATAGTTTTTAGTCTATCACTACATTTGATTTCTATTTTTTCTTTTTGATTTATGAATGTATCTTTCGAATATCTAAAGAAATTTAGTTGTTCAAGAATTGTCGCCATATTTATACGCTAATTAATTAATGTATTTATCTTTTAAGTATGATAATAAAATGTTTTTTATAAGTTTTTCAATTTTAATATTTTGTTTTTAAAGTAAAATGATATTGCTCAAGAACAAAAAATAAAATATAATTAATTAATATATGATAGAGTTATATTTAGCTATCTTACTTTTTGGATTAGGATCTTATTTTAATCAAAAAAATACATATCAAAAAAATGATATAGGTAAAATTAATCCTCTTCCGGGTGTTGATATTACAAAAGCTGAAAGTGAAGTCTTGTCAGTTAAAACAGAACCGGTATCCGAAACTATAAAAAGATTAGAAAGCGAATATGGAAATCAATTAGATAAAGATTGTAAAACAATAGAAAATCGCGATTTTGGATCATTAATGGATCCAAAGTCAAAAGAATTATATAGAATGAGAAAATTAAATGAAACAGGTAAAAAAGATGATTTAAATAAAGAAGTAAGTGATGGTATTTTAAAATATACACCAAAAACTAAAGATAAAGTGTTTAGTTCTCTAACAGGCACCGAAATGAATTTAACAGACTTTACAAACAGCAAAATTATAGCAAAGGATGGAGCTGTCGGAAATGAAAATGTTAATAATTCATGGGCTGTACCATATTTTGGATCAGTTGCTAGACAACCTATGAATGTTGAATCATTTCAAAATCGATTAGAAAGTTTTACAGGTACGTCACAGTTTAATTTTCATAAACGAGAAACTAGCAATTTTTTTGTTCCAGTTGAGAATAATGGTAATATAAATGGATCACCCAATAGAACAAATCAAATTAGAGAAAGAATGGTTCAATCAAATAATAGACAAAATGAATTACCATTTCAACAGGAGCGTGTAGCGCCAGGATTAGGACAGAATTATGGAAATCAAGGTATCGGTGGTCATCATCAATATGAAGTTGATGAAATTGCTAGACCAAGAAATGTAGACCAATTAAGATCATTAAGTAACCCTAAGGTAACATATCGTAGACCTATAGTAAGCGGTAAAGGCATAGATAGACGTTCCGCGCCACCTAATGTTGTAAGAAATAGAGTTACTAAAACATTTGCATTAGGAGATGATCGTCGATTTACAACCACTGGAGCTTTTACACGAGAATCAAGCCGTCCTACTACAATTGTACCAGATACTAATCGTATGGTATCTAGATCTGTAATGGGAGCTGCAGCACCTGTTAGCAGTAAACGGACATATACTAAATCAAATGTTCAAGATTCGATACGAAATGTATACACATCAACTGGTATTACAAATGCCTTTAGTAGTAATTCATGGGATGCGCAAAGAAGCAACTCTGATTATGGTAAGTCATCATTTAAATCTATTCCTAATGAACGTGATGTAACTCAAAAGAGAACACATATGACTAACTTAATGAGTATGATAAAATCAATTATCGCACCTCTTCAAGATAAGATGAAGGCTTCACGCAAAGAATTTGTTGTGGGTAATCCTAATCCCGAAGGGTACTTTGCGGCAAATATGCCAAAAAAACAAACTACGTATGATCCAAATGACATCGCTAAGACTACAATCAAGGAAACAACTCTTGAATACGACCATGATGGTAATATTAAGGGACCCGAAAAACTTACGGTTCATGATCCGAATGATGTAGCTAGAACCACAATCAAGGAGACCACTATTGAATATGATCACGATGGTTACATCAAGGGACCTGAAAGACAAACCGTTTATGATCCAAATGATATAGCTAGAACTACTATTAAAGAAACTACTATTCATAACAAAGATTATTCTGTTTTAACTGGAGCTCAAAAAGTTACTGTATATGATCCAAATGATGTAGCAAAAACAACAATTAAAGAAACTACAATACATAACACACATAATGGTAATTTACGAGAACAAGTTCCTAGTAGACCGACAAATAATAATATTCAGGCACCTAAAACTACCATGAAAGAAACTACAATAGATAATAAGCATATTAATAATGTGTCATACGTACGAGGTGATGGTAAAGGTTACTTATCTAATGAATTTTTCGCACCAGCAACACTTAAACAACTCACAAGTGACCATGAGTATGAAGGTAATGTTTATTCATCACAATATTCATCAGGAGGATATCTTTCAAATGAATTTTATGCGCCAGCTACAATTAAACAATTTACAAGTGACTTTGAATATGTGGGTTCTGCTGGATCAGCTGGCGCGAAGGCATCAACAAGCTACACAAGTGCCTATAATGCGATTACAAATTCATTGCGTGAAAAAATATCTAGAGGTAGATCTCCTACACAATCAGGTGCTAAAAAATTCAATGGTGGTAGTGATTCTGTCAATTTATTAAATAAACGACAAACACTGAATGTTTCTCCAAGTAGACAATTGAAGATTAGTAGAGTCGCTCAAATTAATAGAGATTCAAGCGAAGAAAATATAACAACATTTAAAACTCCTTTAACTAATGTAGCACAGGTTGAACGATATAATCCAACTCAGCTAAACCAACTGAAACGTAATCCATTTGCCTTATCACTCAATAGACGGTTTGGAGCAAACCGAGGTACTTCGGGGTATAGTTCTGGTTCGGCTTCTGAATCAGAATAAAAATAAAAAATAAAAAAATAATTAAAGAGATTTATACTTTGCTTTCGCAATAACTCTACACTTTCCCTTTTTACCAGATTTATTGTGTTTACGTTGAACTTGCTTTAAAATGTTTTTAAGTTGCGAATCAACCTCAACTCTATTTAAATTTTGATATGAGCTTTTATGTGTATTTTGGCGATTCATATCATTAAGAGGCACTTGAACAATTTTAAATTTTTTTCTACATGATTTTTTTGGTCTCAGATTTTTAACGCGCTGATTTTTAATTATATTTTTTAAAATCATGTTTTCTAATGCTTTCTTTCTATTTTTATTTTTCAAAGAGTTAAAATATTGGTTATTTCTTCTTAATTTGGTAATTTCACCGATTATTTCTGATAATGCTTCACCGCTTTTAGGTGTTGTATTTTCTCCATGAACACCAAAATTAACAGGCATCAATTCTTCGATATTCAAGTTATTTGCTCTTCCATTATTTCTACGATTGTATTTTCTATTTGACCTGTTATTTCTTGAATTTGAACGATTATTACCATATACTGTTTTTGAAGAACATTTAACTTTAGGTATCATTTTACCATTTATATTTACGAGTTTTCCTTTACATCTCACTACTTTAGAACGTTTACGATTAACATTACTGTTATTTCTGGAATTACTGTTATTTCTGGAATTACTATTATTTCTGGAATTACTATTATTTTTGGTATTTCTATTTTTAATTGTCATTTTAATGTTTGGTTTACTAGATGTTTGTTGTTCATTTGAAGAATTTAAGCTTTTCAATATACTATTAATATCAACTTGTTGTGGACTACTATCCATTACTATATAATAAATAGCCAGAAATTATTTGATTCGCGATAAAGTAATCTTATTAGCTAAATGTTTAAATTATTTTGTAATAAATAAATAATAAAAATTAGTATTTATATATGAAACGTGTAATTATAGCAATATTTTCATTACTAATAATATTATTTATAATTTTGATTATTAAAAAATCTTATAGTAAAGTAAGTAATATGAATATTAATAAAGTATATGAATTAGAAGCAATTTCTAGACAAGAGATCTACCCAAATGTAAAGATAAACAATCTTTTCAAAAAATATCCGAAAAAGGTGAAAGGGCTAATATTTGGTTTTATATGTCCAGGAGCAATGAAAACTATTGAATTTTTAAATAAACAAAATAACAAATCTTCTAATACTTTAGAAAAGCTTAAACAAATTACTATTTTAACTGATTTTCAGTTTTTTGTTGAAATCTATGTACTATATAAAGAATATCTAGACGAACAAGTTAAACGAGATATGATGTCTGTACTAAAAAATAATTCATGTAAAATTTCAAAATCGATTACTAAAGAAATTACTAGACTTTTTGGTGAATTACCTAAAAATATTCGCCAAAATTTGCCAGATGATTTTTATCATATTAGACATAATACGTTGATTTGTAGTAAAGACAAGGAATTGGCAAAAGAAAGAATCACTTTACTTAAATCTATATATGGAAGTGTAGAATCTTTTAATAATCGAAGTCAATTCACAAGATGTTTAGGAAAACGAGATGGTATTTCAGGATGCCGTGATTGTTGTAATACACATTTTTCACAAAATTATGGATCATGTGTACGAGAGTGTATGGATTTTTAGAAATAATAGGCATCTTTATATCCAATAACCGCGCAACCGATACGGGCACCAGCATTTCCAGTTTTCAGACTTTCGGCGTCTCCACCTAATCCAAGATCATCTGGTTTATCGTGGACAACCAAACTTCGTCCAATAATATTATACTTAGCTCCTCTTAATTTTATAAATCTAACATAAAATTGTTCTTCGCATTTTCCATCCTTTTTAACTTCAATATTACCTAGATCTCCAAGATGTCTATTTTTTTTTCCAGAACTATTTATATCTAACCCTCCATGATTTTGTTTTAGAGGATTAAAATGTGCGCAACATGATGTACAACCTTCACTCAGATTTCCAGCTTCATGTATATGAAATCCATGGAGTCCTGGTTTTAAATTAGAAAGCTTTACGTCAAACCATAAGAAGTCATCTTTTATTGTTTCATGAATAGTTACAGTTCCTTTACATTTTGTAGAATCAAACACGGCGATAGCTGATATTTCTGCGGTTGACATTATAATATAGATTATTGAACAAAGGTTTTTAAGTTAGTTATATTACATTAAATTTGAAATATCGTAAATATCAAAGATATAAATATTTATTGTAATGTGCGTCTAGAAGAATGGATATTTTTCTAGAAAATAAATAAAATGGAGGAAGGAAATCTTGCGATACTTGTAGACGCTAAGACCGAGTATACAAAACAGCTTGTATCTGTTTTAGCTCCGTATATTTATGATGGTATCAAAGGTATTTACTTTGAGGCGAAAGAAGACTGTTTTGAAAAAGATGAAATTAGTAATACACTTCATCTATTTCAACAAAAATTAAGCAAGATTCCTAAATGGAATCAAGAATTTATCAATGATGAATGTGAAAATATAATTAATGAATCAAAATGTGACTGGTTAGAGGATTTAATTATGGCGGTATTTGTTAGTCATACTCGTATCTTAACCTCTATAAATTTTAGTAAAAATAAGAATAAAGTCAATCTAAAAATTCCTAAAAAAGATCATTTTATTCATCAGTGCTATATTGAGGTTGCGAGAAGTTTTTGGAAAACACCATATTTATTTGACGATTCAATCAATAAATATGAATTCCAACGTAATCGCCGAGAAGCTGAAACTATTATAGAAAGTCAGATTAATGAAACAATACGTCGTCAATTGCCAGTAAAATCAATTCTTAAGGAATATTTGGGTAATGATTACGCAGAAGTAGAAGAACCCGAAGAAGATATTGGCGAAGATTTAAGTTACAAGGAGAATTTAAGAAAGTTAGTGAAAGCGGAAATCGAAAATTGTTCTAAAGAAAAATTAGAGAAATTTTCAATAGTTAACTTAGACGAAACTGTAAGTGATGACAAGGTAAGTGAAAACAGTGGTGATAGTGATAATAAAACCATTGAGGAAAACAGTGGTGATAATAAAACCATCGAGGAAAACAGTGGTGATAATAAAACCATTGAGGAAAACAGTGGTGATAATAAAACCATCGAGGAAAACAGTGGTGATAATAAAACCATCGAGGACAAGTCAAAAGGTGAAGATGACAAAAATAATCTTTCAACTATAAATAAAATTGTTGATTTAAATGAAATACAAGTTGTTAATATTACGGATGAGTCTAATAAATCAGATATGAAATCTAAAGAATCCGAAGTAAATACTTTAGATACAGGTAATACAAAAACAGAAAAAAAGTCAGTTACTGAAGAATTATGTACCTTAAATAATATAGATACTAAATTAGATGAGAGACCAAAAACACCACAGGAACTCAATAGTGAAGAAAAACAAGAAGTTGAGGATGTCATAAAATCAAATGTAGATAAATTAGAAATATCTAATACAAAAAATGACACTGGATTAGTTATAGAATCATTAGATTTAGATATGGATGATTTATCAACTTTAGAAGAGGTATATACAGATAATATATCAAATCCATCAACAGATATATCTACAATAAATCTAAATAATCCAACCATATCTTCACCGATTAGTTCTAATAAAGAAAATGAAACCAATAAATCAAGTAGCAATCCAATAAAAATGGAAATCACAGAAACATCTCCACCAGTAAAGACTATAATAATAGATACTAAAAAAGGCACTAGATCATCAAATGATGAAGATTTAGATATTACACCAGAATATAGTGAAGATAATGAAGATAATGAAGATAATGAAGATAATGAAGATAATGAAGATAATGAAGATAATTCAAATATTAAACAAAAAGTATATAACAGATATTCGCGTAAAAAGAATTTTAGTTTTTTTGATTAATCATTTTATTTAATATTTTAAGTTAATATTTAATAAATTTAATCGGTTAAATTTATTTATTTTTTCCTAAATGTGATTTATAAATGAATTATTTAAACTATTTAGAACAACCGCATTATTTGGCGTTATTCTGTGGTGTAATCTCAGTGGTTTTGTCTTTTGCCGAAGCTAAATATTCTAAGGAAAAACATCCTTCTAAATATTACTTGAAAATTTTTATTCTTGTTGTCATTAATGTTTATGTAGTTGTTATGCTTATTAAACGAGGTATCGTGCCAATAAATATCTCAAAACTACAGAGTGGTGGTGGTGGTGGTGGTCTAGGAACTACTACACCTGGATTGTCAGCTACAGGTGGTATCTTAGAAACGTCATCAATAAATACATCAAACTATCAATCAGTTGATATAGGTAAACCAAATTTCTAAAAAAAAAATATATATATTTATTAATATATCGATGAGAAAGAAAGTTGAGTCACTTATTCAATTAAATGTTGATCCCTTAATAAGAATTATTCAGAATAATGATACAAATTATATAGTCGGATTTATAGTGGCACTTTTATCCGCAAAAACACTTCAATTAAAACAAGAAGACAAGTTTTATTACGACAAACTGAAAAAGGCACGAATTATAACTATTAATTTATTATTTTTGGTATCTATAATAATAATCGCCAGCTACAATTTAGTATTAGGAATGATTCTAGCTATCTTATTTATATCTATTAATATATAAATTTTCTATATTTTCGTCATTTTAATATTATGTTAATTTGTAGATATATTGGGATGAAGAAATATCATCTTTACTAACTTCAAACATTTTCCAAATTTTTTTATTAAACTGTTTTATAGGATTTGCCGATTGTGCATTTTTCGCAATAACTTTATATAAAGAAAAATCTTCTTCTAAATTCATCAAATTATTACCATATTTATCGGTAGTCCAACATTCTAATAATTCAACAATTTCATCATAAGATTCATCACAATTTCTGAATCGTTGAATTATTGTCGTTGCCAACCTACTCAAATCAAAGCTTTTATTTGGAGTAATTTTACAATTTTTAAGAGAATTTTGATATGGATAAGTATACTGACCACCAGCATCTTCATTTTTTTTAAAAACGTCACTAAAATATATTTTATTATTTACTTTAAATGTAGCTCTACCAAAATCTATTATTTTTGTGATTTTTCCAAATGTCGGGATTTTATAGTATTTATTGAAAATATTGAAATATAAGTGCTCCATTTTTGTTTCTTTAAACATAATATTACTTGAATGTAGATCATTATGTACTAAATTATAATGTCGTTGGCCTATAGATAATCCAAAGCATATTTGAAATAAAATACTTTTCCATTCATTTACTGCTATTTTTTTATTAATGGAATTATCGATATAATTATCAAGTGTATAATCTAATTTTTCCAACATATTTATCTGAATAGGAAATTCTTTAATATTTATACAGTGCATCACATTACTTTTTTCACTTGTGGCTGATATATCCGATAGATTATCATCGCAATCAATCATTTTAATATCTGATAAGCTAGATTTTTTCAAACCATATTTAAACATTTCATCTAATTCACTATTAGATTCCGCATCAGAATAAGCATTCGCATCAGAATTATCATCTGAATAAGCATTCGCATCAGAAACAGAACTATTATTACTATTAATTGGTAGGTTGATATTATTAACTAAATCAGATGTTAATACTGATGCTGAATCTAATTCTGAACCTGATTCATCTGTTTCCGACAAAATATCTAAATTTGGAACCGCCTCTTCTATAAGTTCGTCAACCTGTCTATCAGTTACTATATCTGCGAAAATATCCACATTTCGACTAAATTCTTTTTTATTAGAAATGTTACTATTTTTTTCATCATCTATTTCAAAATTGCTTTCATTTAGCGAAGTATAATTAATATTACATTCTGAATTGAGTAATGTGTCATTAACAGTTAAATCCTTTTCAAAGTCTAATTGTTCTAGTGTGTAATCGTTACCTAAACCTGATTGAAAACTCGTATTATTTATTAAATCGTCGTAATCTTCGGTTATATCAAACTTAAAATTTTCCTTAATCCCGCTATATGTTCCATAAAAAAGAGGAAATGTAGGACAAACACCTCTTTCTGTTAAATTACTAGCCAAATACGAGAAGAATACATCTATATAGGCATTATTATTTGGATTATTAATTTTTTTTTGGGATAAATAATTATATTTATTAGGTAAAATTGAAGAATCTACATTATATGTATGAGACAAATAATGTAATACATTTAAAAGTGGTAATATTTTTATAAATACTTGACTTTCTTCAGTCTTTTTAGTAACACAATTTACTAAATTACAATCGAATATATGTTTAATATAACCATCATTTTTAGCAATATGTCTATTTCCTAAATGTGAAATTCTCCAGCGTGTTTTTAAAGTAAAATGTTTATTACTTTTATTATAGAATTTGAAATAATCATCTAATATCGGAAAATATGATTGTAATCTATATATTTCCAATAAATGATTAAGATCTTTTCTAGATCGGCTTAAATCGTCTTCATTAACTGAAACTAATTTAATTTTCATATTTAAAAATTAAATATAGAAAACTCTTTAAATAATAAAATGCGTAAAATGAATCGTAAAAAAAAATATTATATTTTAATGAGTGGAAGTAAACTTAGACTACGTAAATTTGACATAAGAAGCATAAAATCTGATAAAGTTGTAGTTTTTATAGGAAAAAGAGAAACTGGAAAAAGTTTTTTGGTAAAAGATATGTTGTATTATCACAAAGATTTGCCATTAGGAACCGTTATCTCTGGTACAGAATCAGCTAATACTTTTTATGGTAATATGATTCCTAGTTTATTTATTCATGATGCGTATACACCACAAATTATTTCAAACGCGGTTCGTAGACAACGTATGGTTATCAAGCAAATAAATAAAGAACAGGCAAAATATGGTTCTTCAAATATAGATCCTAGGGCATTTTTAATTTTAGATGATTGTTTATATGATCAAAGTTGGGTGAGAGATGAAAATATTAGGAATTTATTTATGAATGGACGTCATTTTAAAATGCTTTTTATAATTACCATGCAGTATGCTTTGGGAGTACCACCAAATCTTAGAACAAATATTGATTACGTATTTATTTTACGAGAGAACCTACAAAACAATCGTAAACGTTTGTATGAACACTATGCTGGTATGTTTCCTACCCTTGATATCTTCTGCCAAGTTATGGACGCATGTACTGAAGATTTTCACTGTTTGGTAATCAATAATAAT
>Ga0209634_1001918_pt1 | contig 14892 bp, 11 predicted proteins | sample LinPmetageLP40_FD_184043 | JGI IMG/M metagenome (GOLD analysis project Ga0209634, IMG submission 184043) | Marine viral communities from the Pacific Ocean - LP-40 (SPAdes) (version 2) | ecosystem: Environmental > Aquatic > Marine > Oceanic | place: Pacific Ocean | collected 2010-08-26
TGTTCCTGATTTTAATAACTACTCACAAACAAGCGTACCTGATGCACCGACTTGGTATAGTAGCTCTGATATATATACTTCTGCTACACTAGATGATAATACCAGTGCTTTCTATGGACTGGTAAATGATAATTTAAAAGGTTTAGGTCAGATGATAAGTGATCAACCTAATATGTGGAGATAATTATGGATTGGTTTCAAAGCAAAACAGGACAGCTTATAGCTTTAGCAACAATAGTTTCTACCTTAGCAGGGTTTGGATGGACTGGAGCACAGTATGTTAATAGAATTGCTAATCTAGAAGCTAAGATTGGTGGTATAGGTGAAACAGAAAGCGAAATGAAAGTGATTGAAGAACGCTTTGCATCTATTGAGACATCAGTGCAGTTTTTAGAAAAAGAAATAGACAGTGTAGAAGTGCCTGATGTAACTGAAATAAAAACAGACATAGCTACCATTAAAGCTGACCTAGAGTTTTTAGAAAAAAATATAAGCAAACTAGAAAACAAAGACGATAATCCGTTGAATGGCTAATGAGTAGAATTTTATTAGGTGTTCTTGGAGTATTAGGTTTATTTACTTTTTTTCTTTGGAATGAAAACTCTAAACTAGCAGAGCTAAATCAAGCATTTGAACTTAGAGATCAAGAACAAAAAGAAGCTATTAAAACTTTACAAGAAGATTTTAAAACACAATCAGAGGGTTTATTAGAAATACAAAAAAGAAATAACGAAATAGAATTAGAAATGACTCGTTATCTTGATATATTTAAAAGACATAACTTAACTAAATTAGCTATTGCTAAACCTAATTTAATTGAAACAAGAGTAAACAATGGAACAAAAAAAGTATTTGATAGCATCGAAGAAGTTAGCAGGACTATTGATGGTCTTGACGATAATCTCCAGTTGCAGTCTGTTTCCGAGTAGACAGCAAGTAGAAATTATTTCTAAGCCTATAGAACGATCTATAGCACAACCAGTTATGCCTCGTGAAATATCATTAAACGATCCTTACTGGTATGTTGTTTCAGATAAAAACTTAGATGAGTTTCTTACACGAATAGAAAAAGAAAGTGGTAATGTTGTATTTCTTGCAATGTCAGTGCCTGACTACGAGTTAATGGCATACAACACACAAGAATTAAAACGCTATATAAGTGAGTTACAAGAGGTAGTTGTATATTATAGAAAGGTTACTACACCACAGGAAAACAAATGAACATATCACAAGAAGGATTGTCACTAATTAAAAAATTTGAAGGCTGTGAGCTTGAAGCATATAAATGTGCAGCAGGTGTATGGACTATTGGGTATGGCTCAACTAAAGGTGTAAAAGAAGAAGATACTCTTACACAAGAAGAAGCAGATAATTTATTGTTGCATGAAATGCAAGAGTATGAAGGTTATATTAATGACCTAGTAAAAGCTCCTCTTGAGCAAAATCAGTTTGATGCTTTAGTATCTTGGGTATTCAATCTTGGTCCAGCTAATTTAAAAGCATCTACTATGTTAAAATTTTTAAATGCAGGTGATTATCATTTAATCCCAAGTCAAATAAAAAGATGGAATAAAGCTGGAGGAAAAGTTTTAGAAGGCTTAATAAGAAGGAGAGAAGCAGAAGCTTTATTATTTGAAAAAAAAGAATGGAGTAAAGTGTAATGCCTTTAGTCAAATATGTTTTTAGACCGGGCATTAATAAAGAAGGCACTAACTATAGTAATGAGTATGGTTGGTTTGATGCAGACAAAGTAAGGTTTCGCAAAGGCAAACCTGAAAGAATTGGCGGTTGGGATAAGTTTACTTCAGGAAGTTTTATTGGAACTTGTAGAAAACTCTATCCATACAAAGCCATTGATGGAGATCAATTTATAATATTAGGCACTCATCAAAAGCTATATGTTCTTAATGGAGATAACTATTACGATATAAATCCTATTCGAGCTACATCTACTAATGGAGTAGTGTTTGCTGCAACAGATGGTTCGTCTATTATTACAGCTACAGATAATGATCATGGAGCAGTAGAAGGAGATTTTGTTACTTTTGCACAAGCAGTCAGTTTAGGTGGATTAATTACTGCTGTTGTTTTAAATCAAGAATATCAAATAGTAACTGTTCCTACTGTAAACACATATACATTTGTTGCTAAAGATACTGATGGTGCTACTGTTACAGCTAATTCTAGTGATACTGGCAATGGTGGTTCAGGAATAGATGGTGTATATCAAATTAACTCAGGACTAGATGTTTATGTTCGATCTACTGGTTGGGGTGCAAATCCTTGGGGTAATGGAACATGGGGATCAAAAGCTGATTTATCTTTAACTAATCAGTTAAGAACATGGACTATAGATAATTTTGGCGATGATACTATTGCTGCACCTAGAGGTGGACCAATATATTTTTGGGATGAATCAGATGGTTTATCTACTAGAGCTACATTACTTTCGGCAGAAACAAATGCAAGTGATGTGCCAACTAATGTAATACAAGTAATGACTTCTGATGTAGATAAACATTGTATTGCTTTTGGATGTAATCCAATAGGCACAACAACTATAGACCCTTTGCTAATAAGATTCTCTGATAGAGAAAGTGCAATAGACTGGACTCCTACAGCAACAAATCAAGCTGGTGGTGTTCAATTATCATCAGGTTCTGAAATTATTGGAGCACTTAGAACAAGACAAGAAATACTTGTATGGACTGATGTAGGCATAGTTTCTATGCGTTTTGTTGGAGAACCATTTATATTTTCATTTACAGAAGTAGCCGAAGGTTCATCTCTTATAGGACCTAATGCTGCAGTAAGTGCTAATAATAGAGTTTATTTCATGGATAGCGGTGGATTTTATTCTTACTCAGGTTCTGCTGAAAAAATACCATGCACAGTATTAGATTATGTTTTATCTGATTTAAACCAAGGTCAATCATTTAAAGTATTTGCTGCGGTAAACAATATTGCTAATGAGGTTATGTGGTTCTATCCATCAGGAACTAATACAGAAATAGATAAGTATGTTTTATTTAATTATTTAGAAAATGTTTGGAGCATTGGTACAACTAATGATGATTTTATAAGAACAGCATGGGATCAAGCATCAATCTTAGAATATCCTATAGCTGCAAGTAAAAATGATTCAAGCAATCTTAACTATATTTATAACCATGAAAAAGGACATGGTAATGATGGCAGTAACTTTTCAGCATACATAGAATCAAGTGATTTTGACTTAGAGCCAGATGGAGAAAAGTTTACTTTTATATCTAAACTAATACCTGATGTACAGTTTAGAGATCAACAAAGCACAAGTGATAGCGTAACATTTACTATTAGTGGTAGAGACTATCCACTACAAAATTCTACTACATTACAAACTATTGATGTAACACCTAACTCTACATTTGCTAATACAAGAGCTAGAAGTAGACAAGCTTCTGTTAAAATATCTAATTCATCTAGTGACTATGGTTGGAGAGCAGGTGATCTTAGATTAGAAATTAGACCAGATGGTAAAAGATAATGGCTGATATTAAAACAATAGCTTTACCTTTACCTAGCCAAGAGTTTGATGCTAACAATGAAGCAGTTACACGCAGATTAATAGAACAATCTATAGAAGAAATAAATACAAAGATCACTCAAATTAATAGAATGAAGTCTACTACTATAAGCAAGGCTTATAAACGACATCAATTTTTACTTATGGGAATAAAACATGGCTGATAATCTTAAAGTATTAGGACAGTTAGACCCAGCAGCTACTACAGTTACTGTGCTATATACAGTTCCAGACATGACACAAACAACAGTTAGTTCTATTGTTGCAGCAAATCGCACGGGTTCTGCCATTACTTTTAGACTAAGTGTTCATGTAAGTGGAGCAACTGCTAATGATAAACAGTATATATATTATGATAAATCAGTAGCAGCCAATGATTCCCTAGCAATAGTTTTAGGTATAACATTAAATCAAACCGATGTTATAAAAGTTTATACAAGTGCAGTTGACATGAGTTTTAATATGTTTGGCTGTGAAACCACAGAGGAAAGGTAACGAATGGATATAAGAAAACAAACACAAAATGTAGCCAATCAAGGTCGTTATGGCGATTCTATGTTAATGCATGTTAACCCAGCAGAAGTGCAAGGTTTAGCATCTATGATGCCTCTTACTCAAAATCCACAAACAGGACAACCTGAAGCATTTTTACCATTCTTAGCTCCGCTACTAGGCAGTTATGCTGGGGTAGGCTTACTTGGTGGTTCATTAGGTAGTGCAGCAGCAGGAGCTATTGGCTCAGGACTTGCTACAGCTATAGCAGAAGGCGATCTTAAAAAAGGAATCATGGCTGGTATAACAGGATTTGGTCTTGGTAAAGTTTTTGGTGGCGTAGGATCAGGTGCAGATGCAGCAGGTAAAGAAGCTTTTACAGAATCAGTTGCAGGAGCTGGAGCAGACAATGCTCTTACTGCACAAGTAACAGGAGACGCTGCTCGTACAGCAGCATCAGACGCAGCAACAGCTAATTTTTCTGGTGATGCTATAGGCAGTTTAGTTGACTCAGGTGGTTTAAATGCTTCTGATTTACAAGAAGCTTTAAATTCAGGATTAACAACTCAAGCTGAATTAATGGCACAGGCATCAGCAGGTAATCCAAATTTTGCTTCAACAGCAGGAGATAGATTTTCTGCTATGAATAAAAATTTACTTAGTGGAGATACATTAACTGCTCTTGCTCAACCATCTGCTTACTTGCCTATAGCTATGGGCGAAGGGCAAAGAGGTGTAATGGAAGCACAAGAACAATTTGAAAGAGACATGGCTCAGTTTGAGTTAGACAAAGTAAAAAGACGAGATCAGTTGTATGCTGATAATCCAGAACAAATACCATTTAGTTCTCCTTACTATGGTGCTAGTGGTGGAATACTTACCTTAGCAGAAGGCAGACAGGTTCCAGTAATGCCTGTAGTTCCAACTGATCCTAGACAACCTATGCCTCAACCAGATAATAGTTTTGAATCAGCTATGGCTGGTGCTCAAGACTATATGTATATGCCACCACCAGAACCTACAATAAGACCATTCGAAGACCCTGCAGGAACTGAAGTTATGATTAAAAATCAGCTTACAGATGAAATGCAAGGCACAGGTCAATTTAAACCACCTAGCAGTTATAGACCCGGTATTGATGCAGAGTTTAATTATTTTCCATCAAGCAATAGACCAGCTACATACAATCAAGATTATCTTGCAAATGCAGGATATGGAGGTCCACTTGCTGGAATAATAAATCAATATATGTATGGTAATACTGGTGGTATTGGTGCATATGAAGCTTCTCAATCTTATGGTCCTAATGCTACTACTTCTGATGGCAGCCCTATTATGGCTAATGTAAAAAATGATTTTATGGCTGGAATAAATGAATATGTAACATCTAATCCATATTTATCTAATCCATATTTAGGTGGAGATTCTTCATTATTATTAAGAGATGATCTTGCTGGTGCATCTGCAGATTATTTAGAATATTTAAAAAATAAAGAATCAAGAGCACAAGGTGGTGGAGATTTAGCTGGTGGAGGTTTAGTTGCTTTAGCTGCAGGAAAACAAATACCAGAAGATAACAAAGGTCTTGAAGCATTATCTAAACAAAGTCCTGAGACTGTAAGAAATATGGGATTTGATTTTCAAGTAGGTGGAATGATGCCTGAGCCACAAGAAGTAGAACAACTTAGCATGGCTATAATGGGCAATGTTCCAAACGGAGATGCTGTTATTAATATGTTTATTGAAAAATATGGTAATGAATTATTTATGCAGATTAGAGAATCAGTATTAAATCCAACACAAGAAGCACAAACACAAGGAATGATTGAAGGTCAAGGTGGCGGAATGGATGATCAAGTTATGGGAATGATAGGAAATCAAAGACCAGTTGCTGTATCACCCGGAGAATATATTGTACCTGCTGATGTTGTTTCAGGGATAGGAGATGGATCGTCAGACTCTGGTGCTGTAGAACTTGATAATATGCTAGATAGAGTAAGACAAGAAAGAACAGGTACTAAAAAACAAGCACCACAATTAGCTAATGTTGGAGGCATAATGCCACGATGAATACTAATGTAATAAATCTTAACAAAGAAGAATATCAAGAAGATATAAATAAAGTTAATTATAAAACTGATATTGAATATATAGTTACTTTAGTACCCGGAAACTATGTGCATACTTTATGGAATGAAGTTGAACCATATTTACAAAAAGCTGTTGATAGATCAAATGGTAGATGGAATTTAGAATCTTTAAAAACATCTTGCATACAACAACGACAAGAACTATGGGTTATTTTTACAGAAGATAATACAGTTAGAGGAGTAGCAACAACTGAATTTGTTTATTACCCACAAAGTAAAAGATGTGCAATACAATATTTAGGTGGAAAAGATTTAGAAAATTGGGCTTGGCTTTTCTTAAAGAAAGCTGAAGCTTGGGCAAAAGATAACAAATGTGATGGTATAGAATGTACCGCAAGATTTGGATTTTGGAAATGGTTAGGAAAGTCTGGATGGGATAAAGCATACACAGTATTTGAAAGGAGATTTAACAATGAGTAAAGGTGGCGGAGGCGGTGGTCCTCAAACAACAGAATCAACAGTAACGCAAACTAATTTACCTGAATATGCAGAACCCTATTTTACTAGGCTTATGCAAAGAGGTGAGGCTGAATCATTACAGCCTTATAGACCATATACTGGTCAACGATTAGCACAGCAAAGCCCAGCAGCACAACAAGCATTAGCTAGACAAACTGCCTTAGGTTTAAGCACTGGTCCAGCAGAGATGAATCAAGCATCTGATATTGCTAGAGGTGTAGCATCTGCTGGTAGTGCAACTGCAGGTCAAGACATAGCAAGATATGATCCTTCTGATATTACATCTGCTTATCAAACTGGTACTTTTGATAGTGGATATAATCCAGCTAACTTTCAATCTATGTATGATCCTGCAAACTTTCAAGAAAATTATAATGTGGAAAGATTTACTGGTTTCATTCCAGCACAACAATATCAATCACAAGACTTTGGTACAGATGTAGCTCAAAGATATATGAATCCATTTCAACAAATGGTTACAGATATAGAAAAAAGAGAAGCTACTAGATCATCAGATATTATGGGTAAAGGTATAGGTGATGCTGCAACTCAACAAGGTGGATTAGGTGGTTATCGTGAAGCTATTGTTCAAGCAGAAAGAGAAAGAAACTTAGGTCAACAGCTAGGAGATATACAAGCTAGAGGACAAAGAGATGCTTTTGCACAAGCACAAGATCAATTTGAAAGAGATAGAGCTTCAAAATTTGGAGCAGCTTCATTTGGAGAACAGCAACGACAAGCAATGGAACAAACAGGTTTATCGGCTGCACAATTTGCTGAACAACAAAGAAGACAAGATGCACAGTTTGGTTTAACTGCACAAGAAATGGCAGACAGATCAAGACAGTTTGCAACAACACAAGATTTAAGTGCTCAAGAAATGGCTGATAGGTCTAGACAATTTGGTGCAAGTCAAACATTTGCTGAACAACAGGCAAGAGATTCTGCTGCTCAATTTGCAGATCGTCAAAGGTTAGCAGCACAACAAGGTACTATAGACGCTAACATTAGATCAAGACAATTAGGTCTTGCAGGGTTAGGTGCAGATCAAGCTACACAAGCACAAAGATTACAATCAGCACAATTACTTGCAGCACAAGGACCTATGCAGCAGCAAATGGCTTTCGATAGACTTCAAGAAGCACAAGGAGCACAAGAGATTGGAAGAAACTTCCAACAAGCAGGATTGGATATGGGTTATCAAGATTATCTAAATCAGTTAGCTTATCCAAGACAACAGATAGGTTTTCAAAGTCAGATATTGCAAGGCTTACCTGTAACTCCGGGAACACAAGTTTCATCCTATCAACCACAAGCAGGTGGTACATCACAGTTACTAGGTCTTGGACTTGGTGCATTAGGATTACAAAGAGCCTTAGGTGGCGGTTAAATATTAACAGGTTAATACATGAATATAATTGAAGTAGAAGATAAACTAAAATCAATACCAGATGATAATCTTTCTGGTGAAATGACTAATCCATCTGGGATGTTTCCACAATATTTAGTTATGTCAGAGATAACACGCAGAAAAGAAATGCGTGATGATTACGAGGGGCGTATGGCTGCAAATGCTAAAACCCCACCTAGACCTTCAATGCGTGAAGAAATGGCTATGCAAGTAGCACAGGCTCAACCACAGCCTAATCCCATGCAACAACAAGGCATTGGAAGTTTACTGCAACCTCAAGCAGTAGCTCAACCACCACAACCTATGATGAGCAATCAACCTGTAATGATGCAAGTTGGAACACAAGTTCCTGATTTATTAGAAGGCTTAGACCCTAAAACACAATCATATTTTGATTACATGAATTATGGAACTGCAAAAGATAGAGAAGAATCTGAATCAGAAAAACTTATTCGTGAGTATTATGAATCTATGAATAAACTTATGCCTAAAAAAATTGAAGAAGAAAAGAAATTTTTAGGTGGATTAAATCTTCTTAAAGCTGGGTTAGCTGTAGGTACATCTGCTACTCCACAAGATTTAAATAAAAATCTATCAAGCACAATAGATAGCATTGCTAAAACTAATCAACAAATAGATAAGAAAGAAGGTAATTTTCAAAAGTTACAACTTGAACAAGCTACATTAAAAGCTTCTCAAGAAGGAAAAGAAAGAGCACAAAGAGCTACTGATGTAGGAATGTTGCAAAAAAGTGATTACAACAGAATGATGGAAAACTATTACACCAACCTTACTAAAAATGCTAAAGATAAAAATCTATTTGATCAAATGAGTAAGACTGATCAAGAGGTACTTGGTCTATTAGATTTGGCTGAAAAAGATAAAGAAAAAACATTACCTATTTACTTTACTGAAGCAGATGCAGCAGCCGATCCTAATGTAAAAATAGGAGGTATTAATTATCGTTTACTAAATGAAGCAGCAATGAATAGAGTATCTTCATCAGCAGTAATTGGTGGTCGATATAGAGCAGCAACTGAGTTAGTAACTGAAGAACAAGCTCCATTAGAGAAATTAATGTTAGCTGGAGACTTTCAAAAAAGACATCCTAGTGGAAAAAATAGTCAAGGAGAAACTTTTGAAGAATTTTTTGCTAGATTAACTCAAGAAGATATAGAAACTAGCATGAAGTTAATTAATAAAACAGTAGCTGATAAAAAAGGTAATTAAATATGGCTCTTACGAGAGAAGATTTATTAGATTTAAATGCATCTGATGATGAGATAAAAAACTATTTGAATCCTGAACCAGACTTTACTCCACAAGCTGAATCAACAGTTGGAACAGCAGCACAAGGAATGTTTGGAACTAACTTTGGTTTAGATGCATTGACTGGTTTGGGTGGCACAAAACCTGATGATCCAGATTATGTATCTCCAGCAGACCTAGCAAGATTAGGTTTTTACGATGAAGGTAATTCTTTTGGCAAACAAGTAGAACAAAGTTTGCTTGATACTCAAATTAATAGTTTAAGATTTGAATATCAAAATATAGATTCTCAAGTACAAAAAATTGAAGAACAATTAAAATTAGCTACAGAACAAAACAATCAAGAAGAAATAGATAGATTAAATTTAATTTTAAATGGTTCACAAGTTGATAAACAAAGAGATGAGCTCCCTGATTATACAATTCCTACAAGTTTTGGAGCACCATCATTTGGGTTTATGGCTCAACAGCAATTAGAAAAAAAAGATAGAGCAACTGAAGTTGGTTTATATGCTTATAAAGCTGAGTTAACTGAACAGACAAGTAAAGAACAAGCCAAAGCAAATGAGATACTACAATCTGATGCGTTAAAGATAACCAGTCAATATCCTAATAAAGAAAATGTTTTATACAATCTTACACAAGGCACAACACTATCTCAAAAAATTGATATAGTTGGAGATATTGTAGGATTAAGTTCAGTTCCTATGGTGAAATCTTTAGCTGCTGGAGCAATAGCTACTGTAGTTGGTGGTCCATTTGCAGGTGCAGCAGCAGCAGGTACTACTTCAGGAGTAATAGATTACAATCGATCTTTCTTTGAATACCTAGAAAAAAAAGGCGTAGATATTACAGACCCAGAATCTTTAGATATTGCCTATCGTAATAAAGAACTAATAGAAGCAGCAGAATTATATTCAACAAAGCGTGGAGTTGCTATTGGAGCTTTGGATGCTTTATCTTTTGGAATAGGAACTAAAGTATTAGCACCAGCAAAAGTACAAAACATGATGGCTAGAGCAGTTATCAATTCAGCATATCAATCACCTATACAAGCAACGCTAGGTGGTACTGGTGAGGCTTTAGCTCAATACTTTAACTTAGAAGAAGGAGAGAATCTAAACTATGCTGACATAGCTTTTGAAGCATTGGGTGAGTTTGCATTTGCTCCTGTAGAAGTTACATTTGCACAGCTATCAGCAGGTAGAAATGAATGGGTAAGAGCTAAAAATGTATCTAAAGAAAATCATTTAAGAAAACAAATTCAATTTGAAAATACTTTAGATAGAGCAAAAGAAATAGATGGGCAAAAATCTCAAACTATAAAACAACAAGTAGATCAAAGAGCTAGTGATTTACAAAAAGTAGGACAGACTGAAGAAGAATCAAGATCACAAGCTATTGATGAATTTATAGATACATCTCCAGAATTTAAAGCAGCATTTGAAATATACGAAGATTTTACAGATAGCTCAAGAAGTCCTGAAAATTTTCCTACAGTTGTAAGTAATGAAACAGGTCAATATCCAAATGCATTTACAGTTAAAACAAATGAAGATGGAACATTTACTATTTATGATGCTTTAGGAAATCCATTAGTAAATCCTAAAACAAATGAAACCTATACTTATCAATCGCAACAACAAGCATTAAAGATACAAAAAGAATTAAGTTCTATTAGTCAAATACAATACGCAATAGATACAACACAAGATGTATTGTTAATGCAAAATGCCGATAAAGATAATCCAACTATAAAAGGCTTAGGAAGAATATTAAATAATCCATACTATGATGGTATAAGCATACAAGAACTTGAAGAATTAAATGTAAGTGAACAAACATTACAATTAGTTAAAGATGCAACAGGTTCAAAAAATTCTATTTCTATTAGTGAATTAAAAAATATTTTATCTAAATCTCAATTTGATAAAATAATAAATCAAAGAGCAGAAGATTTTAAAGCTGATCCTACTTACGAAGAATTAATTACAATTTCTAAGTTAGATAATATTTCTGCTCCTAAATTAAAAAAATTATTTAAACAAAAAAATATTGATGTAGATTTTAATAGCAATGCTTTTAAAAAATTAGCTTTACAATTAACTGGTGAAACTAATATAGATAGCATGAGTGCTGCTCAACGCAGAATTTTATATGCAGCTATTAATGAATTGCCACAATCATCTCAGACAATACCATTGCCTGATTTTTCTACACGCACATACAATCTCAATGACTACTCTAAAGCACTAGAAGCTATCATTAAATTAAACGATCCAAGTTTAAAAACAATTCAAGACAATACATCATTAAATGCTGAAGAAGCAAAAAGACTAAGAGAAGACTTAGTAACTTCTGGTTATGTAAAAGAAACAAATGGTAGATATAAATTTGTTGGAACAGGCAATCAAAAGTATAACTTTGATGGCAGTTTAAAACTTGAAGGCGAAGTAAATGATAATGAAAGATTAGAAAAAATTAAATCTTCTTTATTAAAACAATTTAAATCTATTGGTCTGGAAAGCACAGGCATTAAATTTGTAGATTATGTAACAAATGCACAAGGACAAATAATAAATGATGCACAAGGTAGTTACGATCCTGTCTTTGATCAAATAATAATTCCTATAGATAGAGCAGGACAAGACTATAAAAATAATCCTGAAAAATATTTATCAGAATTAGCAGTAAATTTAACTCATGAAAACTGGCATTCGCTTAGACAAGCTGATGTTTTAAATGAATCTGAATACACAACACTTAGAAACTATGTATTAAATACAAAACCTAAGGGTAGTAAAAATACATATTACGAACAAGCAATAGAAGAATATACAACTGAACAAGCTTTAGAGTTAGGTGCTGTGCAATCAGAAGCAGATGTAATAGAAGAAGCTATTGCTAGAGCCTTTGAAGATTTTGCAAAAAATAAAAAAAGTATTACAGGTAAACCTCAACAAATATTTAATAAAGTTTCTAACTTTTTTGAAAGAACTAGTAATGCATTTCAAGATAATGGTTTTCAAAATGCTACAGATATATTTAACAAAGTACAAAAAGGAAATATAAGTAACAGAGAAACAGGCATAGTCAGAACTACATTAGAATTAGACAGAGTAAATTCTGGTTTTGAAAATATTATACAAACAGCTAAAGCTGCTGGGATTGATACTGAAGAAGTAGAAGATTCATTCTACTCAAGAATATCTGATGCACCACAACTAAAATATTCTTTAGCTAAGTCAGGAGTTAATCCATTAACAAGAGAGTTTCTCTTTGGATTAAAGCACAATCAATTCACAGATCAAATAGATGTGTTTACAAATGTTTCTGAAAACAAAGATGAAATACTATCTAACTTTCTTACTAAAAGAAGAAAACAAGATTTAAATAATACAAAAGAATTAAGAAGTCTTATATCAGTGACTGGAGTATTATCTCAAATAGCTTTAGAAACTGATATTAAAAAAGGATTGATTGAGGTAAACCCAGACAATACAACTCCTATGTATTTAGTAGGAGATATTTCTAGAAGTAAATTTACTACCATGCATAGAAGCAAAGCTGATGCTATAAGAACTGCACAGCTACAAGGTCATTTATATTACACACCAATAGGAAATAATACTAAAGTAACTACAGTGAATGTTCCTCTCAGAGCAGTAGGCTTTCATCCTAGAATATATAATGTAGGTAATGAAGGTGCTATGTCTAATCCTTATAACAAACAAGGAGAGCAATTATTTGGTATAGAATCTAGCAGCATTCCTTTAAACAAAGTATCAGAAGAAAACATTGAGCCACTAATAGGTCAAGCACCTAGAACAAAATTTAGCCTTAAAAGAACAGCAGGTAGATTAGATAACGCTACAGTTCAAGAGTTAATGGAAGAAGCTAATTATAATAATTTAGCTCAGGTTGCATTTAGAAATATGAATGATCCTTCTAAATCTACAAATCCATATATTTTAAATCTTATGGAATTAACCGATCCTAGAAGTTCAGGAGTTGATTTATTTGGTGGCTCTGAATTTATTGCTGCTACATTAGAATTAGATAAAAAATTTATAGACAGAATGATGATGTCATATATTTTAGGTCAAAATGCAAAAAAAGATAACTTATCTGTTGTTGAAGAAATGCCGACCAAAGAACAAATAATTGAAGCACAAGGAGTAATTAAAGAAATTACAGATGCATCATTAGAAAATTTTCCTGAATACATTGTTGTGTATAGAGGCGGAAATATTAAAGATAACTATGATGTTATTCCAGTTACTACCAGCAAAGAAGCAGCAAATATTTTTGCAGCATCTGATTCAACTAAATATGAATATGATCAAGATTCTGTTATTAAAGAATTTTTAGTTCCTAAATCAAAAGTTCTTGCAAATATGAATGCACTTATGATGCAAAAAACTCAAATTAATTTTTCTCCTATACAAAGTCAAACTTCTAAACAAGTATATAGCTATGCTGATGAAATGGAGTTGCTTGTTAATAGAGAAGACTTAGAAATATCTGGTATAGATAGAGTGCCTGAAATAGAAGTTAAAAAAATTCATGAAAGAATACAAAAAGAAAAATCACAAGGCAAAGAAAATTATGAAGATTTTGAATTTCAACAATTAGGCATTGGATTTCTTGGCTTAACAGATGGATTCAACAGTCCTATTCTTAAAGGAATGGATGATAGAGAGTTTGTTAATGAACAAAATAAACTAAAACAATTAATTAATAACATTGATCTTGCATCTATTAATCAAGAACAGTTATTAGAATTACTTAATCATCCTGCTTTAGTAGAAGCTGAACTAAGAATGTTTAGTATTCCAATACTTGAAGAAGAAGTACAAACACAAACTGTATTAGATTTAATTAATAAAGCTAATAGCTATGCAGGTAATACTGTAGAGCAAGGTAAGAAAGCTACAATTTTAATTGGTCTACCAGCATCAGGTAAATCATTTTATGCAGAACAATTAGCAACAGAACAACAAGCAGCTATTGTAGATTCAGATGATGCTAAAAGAATCTTGCCCGGATATGGAAGTGGCTTAGGTGCAAACTCAGTTGCCCCATTGTCTAGTCAATACAGTAACTTAGTATTAAAAACATTAAGTGATAATGGTAGCAATATAATTATTCCTACTGTTGGGGGTAGTAAAAAATATCAAAGCATAGAAAAGAAAATAAAAATGCTACAAGATAAAGGTTATGAAGTAAGCGTTGGTCTAATTGATACAGACTTTAACCATGCTTTAATTAGAATGTTAAATAGATTTACAGATAGCGGAAGGCTTATAGCTACAGATTATTTTGTTGATGTTGATAATACACCAAGAGATACCTATAATGAATTAAAGAGAACAGGCTTAGTAACTAACTTTGCGTTCTTAAATAATAACTTTGCACAGGGGCAACAGACAGTTGAAGAAGACAATACCCAACTATTTCGCCAGTTCGGAAGTCCAAGACAAATTGGAATCGGAGATGTTCGACAAAGCTATGCAGAACGAACAAGACTATCTGAAGCTATTGAA
>Ga0209634_1001921_pt1 | contig 14882 bp, 19 predicted proteins | sample LinPmetageLP40_FD_184043 | JGI IMG/M metagenome (GOLD analysis project Ga0209634, IMG submission 184043) | Marine viral communities from the Pacific Ocean - LP-40 (SPAdes) (version 2) | ecosystem: Environmental > Aquatic > Marine > Oceanic | place: Pacific Ocean | collected 2010-08-26
CCGGATAGCCTTCTGCGTACTTGTTGGTGAATATACTACCACAAAGTTCCATTACTGCTTCGCTGGCAAAGTTTTCACTGGCAATAAGTTCAACAGTATCCTGTTGTCTACTGTGTTCTTTGGTAAGGATGTATTGTATTTCTTCGTTCATTTTTATTCCACATGATTGTTGTAAAAGTCATGACTGGCTAGATTCTTACATTTGCTCTCACACTGTATATCCCAGTCTTTGCTGAATGTAGCTGCCCACTCGTTCACTGCATGATTCCAGTAGAAGTCACTGTGAGCTCTTAGTTTTTGTTTCTTGTATCCTTGTGCAAGCAGTGCTTCCATATCAGGACGTACATTAGGATCATGATCTACAAGTATGTCTTCACGTGATACACTGTAATGCAATGCTGGTCTTACGCCACGCCAACTATCAATTATGCGAGAACATCTATCGTCGGATGGATCAATATATTCACCGGAGTTAACCCAGTGGTGGTGTATATCCAGCACAAGTGGTACTTCTTTGGCAAGCTCAAGGCTGGCTTCAATCCCCCACTTGTTTTCGTCGTTTTCGATTGTAATGCAATTTCTCGCCTCTTCAGATAGTCTTGGCAAGACACGTTTGATACCGGCAGGACCTTGTCTACCGGATATATGGACGTTGACCTTGAAGTCTTGGAAGGTACGGCCGAATCCCATCCACCTAACCATATCGACATGATATTCAAACTCCTCTATACTACGTTCTACAATGTCTGGCGTATCACTAGCAAGTACTGTAAACTGTCCAGGATGAAAACTTAGACGCACACCTAGTTTACGTGCAAGTTCGCCTACTTTGGCATAGCCACGTTCTAGCTGATTGCGTATGTCTGGCTTTTGCCAATAGTAACGCCATGTAGGTTGTGTATACATAGGCAACTGATTGCTACCTAAACGACACATACGCAAGCCTGGCTTTAGTTCACCAACATACTGTACAAGATTGTATGCACTTTGCATGTTGTGTTGCATGATATCATACAAACGTTCTTCTGCAATGTCTACAGTTTGCCTGTCTAACCAGGCAACAGTTGTGCTGCGTTCTGTACGTTGTTGCTGGATTTCCATTAGTATTTTCTTAGGTTGCGTTTGATCTGGATGTAGATACTTGCAACAAAAACCAACACGTGCGGTCATACAATCTCCTAAGTTCCTATTAAGTAAGTAATTGTAACACGTTTTCGTAAGTATCGCAAGAGATATTTTCTATTTTTTCAAAACTTTTATCCAATTCACCTGGATGGTCAATAAACACAAATTGTGTGTTTGGATTGTTTTTTACAACACCACATATGGCGGCTTGATAACTTTTTGCTAGGAACTTTTGTGTTGTATCAGTAGCAGTGACTTCTTGCAAATCAAATCCCAGGCACAATACCAATTCACTTTGGCTACAAAGATGCATAGAAATAACATCTTCTTGTTTGGCAAAGTCATCTGGAAAGTCTCCGTCAAATACTTTCACACCAGTAGGACGATTCAACGCAGTGTAACTGTTATTATGAATATAAAAATTGCATACACTGTGGAAGGCACGTTTGATTAAATCTTGTGCTTTGGTATTATCAGCACACAGTACATTGTCTGTGCTCCAACTGCGCCATGTTTTCCATGACCCCCAAGTTGTTCCAACTTCTTTAAGTTGTTCTGGCTTGACAATAGGATCTGCGTAATCCTCACTTAATACCCAGGCAACTTCCATTATGCTGACTTTAACTCTTGCCAACGGAACGCACCAAGACAAATCCATGCAAACGTTCCACCAGGTACATAAGCAGTATTAAACACAATATCGCCTTTAGCACCACTATATCCTGGAGTAGCTGTATCGTGTGATATACTATTATGTCCTACTTTAAGTTTGTTAATCCAAGTTACACCATCTTTATCAATCTTAACTTGTTCTTTATTGTTGGTGATCAACACAAGGTCCTGTGCCTTGTTTGTACCAAGTTGTGCAGTATTTTGGCTGCGTTTTCCAATATCAATTGTAACTTCATTGTCCCAAACACTCAATGCACTTGTTGGTGAATTGGTATTAATTCCTACTCTTGTATTATTTGCAGTTAAAACTGAACCAACAGATAGATCTTTAAGAGTTCCTAGTTGTTCGATAGATGTTTTTGTAATACCTGAACTAAGAGTATCAGCATCTACTAAACTTTCTCCACGTACCAATATGTTTTTAACATTCAAACCATCTTGTATCTGTTCTCGTATATTATTGCTTGTTTCATTTATAAAATCTTTTTTAAGTGCATTGATAGCATTTGTTTCAATAACTTCACTCAATTCTTTAAAACTTGGATTGCTTAAACTGATGCGTCCTTTTACAGCAAGGTCACCTTCTACAATCAATGCTCCACCTACATTCACATCACTGTCAGTATTGAGGGTTTCTGTGGCCAAGTGCTTTTGAACTACAACAATACCATTTTCAATAACAAGTTCTCGGTCCAAATCCTCGTGTATTATACTGGTGTTTTCTAGAACAACATTTCGTAGTATTCCATGCACATCTTCTTCTTGTAATCCTTTGCGTATTCTATCACCGGCATCACGTGCAATTTGGTTATGGATCTTTTCTATCCATTTTTTATCAAATACCAAATCATCAACTGTCTTGGTAATCAACTTTTCTATGGCTTGGTCTACTGCTTGTGCTAATAAAACATTATCAACCATGTGTTCAATATCTGGCACAAATCCTTCTTGAAACAGTTTGTTTACACTGGATTTAACTGTTTCTACTAGATCTGGAACAGTTTGTATGTTACTGAACCTGGCAGTAATTCTGTTCTGTACATGAGACACAATCTTTGATTCAAGGTCACCTAACCATTCAGTGTTGTTAAGTGCAGATGATACTTCTAATTGTACAGTTCTTTTAACTTCTTCATCTACAAGTTTCGCAAGAGCTTTGTTATCTAGCATTTTCTCTCCATGTGTCAAGAGTTACACAATGATGTCCTCCACCAAGTGTACGTGAATGTCTTAGGGTGTGAGGAATAACGGTAAAACCTTTTTTCTCTAGTAATTTACTTAGCTCTAATTGTGCCGTATCCATTATTACTGTAGTTGAATTTACAACTAGCATATTTAAACCAATCCATTTGCTTGCATAGGGATATTGATAAAAAACACTAGCAACAACATCATCTACCCAAATTATTTCCCAGTCTTTCATACATGGAGGAAGGTAACGTTTGCTTTTTACTCTTGGTTTGTTGCATATAGCAAGTCCACTACGTAGTGGAACAATCGTGCTGTCAATATGTACACCTGCATAGAAGTTTACTTTTTCTATGTTGATGTTTGGATATTGTTCACATAGCCATTCATATGCTTGTGCATTACCTGATTCACTTTCCAAAAATACCCAGTCGTTGCCTAGTCTACATATGTTAGCGGCATCTAATACCATGCCTTGATGCAGTGGCATTTCCTTAACAGTGTTGTCTTTGAGCATTTCTTTGTAGCATAGTTGTTCCATTTGTCTACAAGGATACATCATTGCTGGATTAAGTATTTCTCTGCCAGCAATCAAAAATCTATCTCTTGGACAATAGTTGTACATACCTCCTAATCCTTGAAAGTTTAATGCAGTGCTTGGACGGTTTACTGTTACATCTAGTTTTTCTAAAATTTGAGCAAGTAGATCTAAATCCTCATTTGCTTCCTCAATAATCCAATCAGGTACTGCTCCACTAGGCACTGGAGTTTCTTTCCACAGTGTTTTTTCACTTTCGTTTGCAAACACAGGGTCCTCACTTGGCCAATTCGCATGATCTGCGACACCAACATAACATTCTTTAAGTTGGTCCCACTCATTGAAACTTCTTATTTTCACTGGACGACTCCGGTTATTTGTAGGGTATACCTAGGTGTTTTACCAACGTTGGCAGCCAGATGTAATGTATCATTCTTCCATACTACATAGTCTCCAGCATGCCACTTAATTAGTGGTTGTTTTTCAATTTCACTCACGTGTCCACTTTGCCAACCTTCCATATAGAATATTGCTCTATGTATGTCACCATCGTAGTTATACAACTCTCTAAATCTTGCGTAGGTATCACCGTGTTCTGGTAAACAACTACCTGGATTCATTCTATATATACTCCAGGAAAAATGCTTCCAAGGTAATACTTTCCTTATTACATCCATCCACTCTGGTTCTTCCTGTCGCATATCATACATGTCGCCGGTAAACTTTGTTTGTGTATAACCCAAGTCACGCCATTCTTTCAAACTCTTTTTGTCGTTGAATGGTTCGTTTATATAAGATAAGTCTTTATACTGCCCGCTCCACACAGGAGTAGTATGTCCTGTATACCAGTTACTGTGTTCTTGTATTTCCATAATGTATTACTTTCATACCTTCCATGTCCTTTGGTAAGTTTCTCCAAGGATCAACTATTGTAGAACCCTTTGGAACATCACAGTAAAATGTATCGTCTTTGGTATACTGTCCGGTGTAACCGTATGTGATATATCTGTTGTGTGCATATAATACAATTGATGGTTCGTCTATGGTACTTACTACATCTTTAGTATTGTCTGCAATTGGGTCTATATATTTAACAGATAACCCTTGTTCTTCAATGTAGAAGCCAATAAGTGTACTATAACTACCTATGCAAAAAGGAACATCAGGTTTGTATGCTTTACCATGTATTACAATAGGTTTACCATTGGCATTGGCAATTAAAAAGTCTGCTAGGTTCTTTGCTTGTACTTCTCTAGCACCCATTATAGTGTCAAACATATCATAGCCAATGTCGTATTCTTTTGCTAACCAACGCAGTGCTATGTTGTCTCTTGGATGACATGCACCTGAGTCACCCATGCCTGCTGTCATGTACTTAGGACCCATAATACGCATTGTACTCTGTGCTAGAGCGTCTGTAACAACGTCAACATTGATGTTACCTATCTTTAGTGCAAAGTCTTGTATCATGTTAACAAGCCCTACTTTAGCACTTATAAATGTATTGTAAAATATCTTTATACTTTCACATTCGTCCCAAGTTCCTGTAACGTATCTTGGATTGTTTTTCATAAGTGGACGATACAGTTCAATGAGGTCTTCCATCTCACTTGGGTCACCTGTTTCTGTACCAATCATTACCATTTCAGGATTTGCAAAATCCCATTTTACACTGCCCATTGCTATTAAGTATGGATTGTATAAAAATTGATGTTTGCTATCTAGCATTGAGTAAAAGTGTCTGCGTGTTGTACCAGGTAATACAGTAGATATTAATACTATCTTCTTTGGTTCAGTAGCATGTTCATTTACCATGCTAATAGCATCTTTGACTGCATCGTGTCCAAAATCTCGTGGTTCCATATGCGAGCTCGGAATGCTTCCATCATATCCTTCTGTGTGTGGTGTTTGTACTGCAATAAAGATCCAATCACTGTTATTGATCATTTCTGCTGGAGTGGCACAAACTTTTACACTGTCACTAGTGCGTGGGTAAATATCGTAACCATGTACAGTATACTTTTCAGCCATAACTTCAGCACAATCAAGTCCAAGTTTTCCAAGACCGACGAATCCAATTTTCATTTAAGGTAACCTTTCTAATGTCTGTTCCTACATATAATTTATACAATTTTGTCGCCCAGGCCTTAAAAAACCAGTACCTAGTAAAACATTTTTATCCTTGGGGTGAAAAAGGGTTTCCTAACATCATTGACAATATTGATGATGTATCTCCTGGGTATACATATTCTTGTTTAGGAACGCAACCAGTACTGATATGTCATGATCAAGAACCTTTAGATTTTAATTTATACAGTGATAGTCAATTAAAAAATGGATTAGACAAATTGACTGGAGATGAAAAAGACTTTTTAAATTTTGGATACAAAAATCTTAACTTGAGATGGAACTTACCTTATTGTTGTACAAATCATTGGGTACTGTTACATAGTGAACTTAATTCTCCCGAAGTTACCAAATACGAAAATACTGGCTTATTTAAATGTGCTCACTGGTGGGCTCATGCTCCTATTGCAATTGATTGGTATCGCTTTGCTCGTTATGATAACAGACTCGCAGATAAAAGTCAACCTATAAAAGCCAACTTTTTGGTATATGCTAGAGGTACAACAGGCAAACGTGCATACAGAAAGTTATTCTTAGAACACTTGCAACACATTGACAGTGTGCAACTAGGTAGCATTGACCCAACAGCAGTTGTTACAAGCGACAGCAGTGCTACTTACAACTCACAAGACTTTGCACAAACACGTTGTAGCATAGTGTTAGAGACCGTTTATGATCAACGTATACACCTAACTGAAAAGACACTACGCCCTATTGCATGTGGACATCCTTTCTTGATACTAAACGGCCCGGGTGCATTAGAAACCATACGCAGTTACGGATTCAAAACATTTCAACCTTACATAAACGAAAGTTACGATAAAGAGCAATCACCAACAAAACGCATGGATATGGTATTGCGTGAGATGCGTAGAATAAACAGTGAAAGCGAAAAATATCAAAAATGGATATGGGAAGGTTGTGCTGAGATAGCAGAATATAATAAGCAACTGTTCTTTGATGATAAGTTCTTATGGCGTGTAAAGACAGAACTAAGAAGAAATGTTCGAAACTTACCGCAAGTTATAGTGGACTATAAAAGGTTACGGAGATTACACACACTTCAAGGAAGAAAGAGACGACTAGAAATGAATCAGGTTACACGAAGTGACAGAGTAAAGTTATACCTAAAGTTGAAATCTGTCTCTATATAGATCACAGTCTTGAGAAAGATAATCATCAATTTGTTCTTTGTTCTTACTAAACCATTTATTATATTTAAGTGTGAAATCCTCAGTGTATCTGCTGCTGTTTTCTTCTTGCCATCCTACATTACATCTACTAATATGGCTTAAAGTACGTCTAAGTTGTCTCATGTCACCGGTACTATACCAATGATCAATTGCTATTGGTGCATTATCTATAAAAACAGTTTGTGGTACAAAGTGTACAAATAAATCTGCATGGTTTGGTGTTAGTTCTTCTGGGAGATTTTTGCCAAAGAACCAGTCGCCTATATCTTCAACAGTAAACTTGTATTGATACTTTGCACCAATTGCGTAGGCAAATGTGCTTTTAAGTCTCCCATATGGTTCTCTAAGTATGGTAAATCTATATGGTTCTTTTATCGCACCATCTCTGGTAGCCATTTGCATTGACCAAGCATGCACTGTCTGTGATGCACATTTGGGTACATTAACAAAAAGAAAATTGTGCAATGCTGGATGACTACAATAGTAATCTGCCGTAGCAGTTTTCTCTTTGTTGTAAAATCTAAATTGTAGACTGTCACCTATTTTAGATAACAGGTATTGCACTATTTTTTCTTAGTGTTCATTGCTTGTGTGCCAAAAAAGGCGGCCACAATAGCCGCAACTGATACAAAATATACACTTGCCATACTACCAAGTATCTTGCTTGCTTCTGTAAGTCCTATCAGCACTGCTAATACTACTGCAAATGGATACAATAACATGCCACCAAGTGCAAACCAAGCCATCTTACGTTGTGCATCACGCATAGCGTCTGCATCTTCTAGTTCTTTGCGTTTGAACTCCATATACATTGCCTGTTCTGCTTTAGTTACTTTTCCATCACCGTTTGTATCTGCTGGATGGAAACCTGCTTCTTTAATTTCTTCTGCCATTCTAGCTCTCCATGTATTACATGATATTTATAATTTTATCGTTGTCTTTCTTTGTCTGATCACACTGATGCTTTCTCCAATGAAAGTAAAGTTCTGCTGGACTGTCCCAATCAGCAAATGCTTCTTGATAAAAGTCTATGGTCCTACTTTCAGAATCACTATTAGTAACTTTTTTTGGTTTTTGTTTAAATGTAGGATCAAATTCACCAATAAGTACAAACTTCTTTGCAGTGCGTTCAAATAGTTCTTTAAGCCACGATATATCCTGATTGGGTATGTGTCTGATGACTTGTAAACAAACGATAGCATCAAATTTTCTGTTACTGCGTGGAGGTTGACTGTAGTAACTTACACATGGGTCATATAAGTAATAACTTTTAAATCCACAACGTTTATCAAACGGTGGACTCTTAAGTGTATACTGTTCACCTTTGCCGCAACCATAATCTAATAGTGTTTTCGCTCGGTGATGCTTTCGTAAACACTGTATTTGTTCAATATAGTTTTTACTGTCGGCACCTGCCCATGCACTTTCAGTTTCTTGAAAGTGCGTACCGTTGGCAACTGCGTCGTAGTACTGTTGTGATGGTTCCATACTTTATTTACCGGAACATTTCTCCACATGTTGGGCCATTGTTTTTTGTAACTGTAGTATCAACAGTTCTATTTGTTCAATACGTACTGCAAGTTCTTGTATCTTTTGTTCCATAAGCATCCTCGGAATTATGCCTGCAGAGTAACGCAAGAAGAGCCCCCTCTTCTTTTTTATCGTTACTCATCTTAGATGAAAAATCTAGCTATCAATATTATTTATATGGGAGAAGGTGTTACTAGCGGTGCCAAACTGCATGGATATTTGTACCAAACAGACCGTCAAAATTCCAACACCGTCAAAATTTTGTACCTATTTGTATACCAGTGTGCTCTTTGGATCTACTTTTTTTATTTCGCATACTGCGGTATAGGACATTGTTTTAGGAACATCTTCGCCACCACGTCTGTTGGGAACTGGTGGTTGTTTGTTTAGTCTCTGTGCATAATACTTGCAGTCATCTATGCTATAAAAGTGCATGTCTTGGCTGATTTGTTTTTGCCCAAGATATAATATTAAAACAAATACGTGTATCATTATGAATAATAAATTGCTCCGCCAATGGCTGCAAATCCTGCTAAAGCTGCACCTAGAACCATCAGCATCATTTTTATGTCTGCCCACAGTTCTTTGTTTTCTCTTGCTTTTTCAATCTTTGCAAGTCTGATTGCTTCTTTTTGTGCTTGGATTCGTCTTGCTCGTTCTTCAAGAATCTCTTTCCATGTGTTAGGGCCAAAACGCATATTCACCATGTTTGCAACTTCTTGCAACTTCTCGGCTGCTAGTTTTGCATCAATGGTTTCTCTTGCAATGTGTGTTGTGTCAAACTGTTCTTTAACACCAAGACCTCTAGCACCACTTTTCTTATTGACTTCTTGTTGCCCTCGTAGCAAGCCGTCGATGGCTCCACCTATTTCGCCGATGTCTTTACAAGTGTCTATGTTTGATTTTATGAAATCTACACTGGCCTTGACCAATGAGATTCCAGCAAGTATCTCTGCTACTGGCATATCTTTTCCTTTATCCCTCCAGGTAGGATAAACTAGCTCCTGGACAGTTGTATTTATTAGTTAATATGATTATAATATATACACTTTAGTCAAAAAAAATAGCACCCGAAGGTGCTATTAAAAGTTTTAATTGTAGGTTTTTTTAGAAGGATGCAGTAACTTTAAATTGTACTACAGAACCATCATCGTCTGTTGACGCTTCTCCACCATTCTTGTACTCGTAGTCTGTGTAGTTTACAAATACATCTAATCCAGGAGCAATGTTTTTCTGTACTTCAAGCATGTGTTGCTTTAGGTTTTCTTTTTCTGTTCCTGAAACATCTAAACTATCTTCTGATTCCATTGTAGATACTGCAACAGTTAAACCGTTTTCAATTGCATAACTTGCGCCTATGCCAACTGTTTCGATATCTTCGTCTGCACCTTCAACTGTGCTCATTGCTGCAATCAATGTTGCATTACCCAATGATAATTTTGCACCAATGTTTTGTGAGTCGTTGTCAATGGCACCAGAAACTTCTTCTGTTCCGTTTGTGTAACCAATTTTCAAGTTGTCAATAGTGTAACTTGCACCAAATGATGTTGAATCACTTGTTCCAGTTGCACCTGAATCATAGTAACTTACACCTGCTTGAAATCCACCAAATGTTGGAGTGAAGTAAGATGCTTTTGTTAAGTCTGCACCGTATGATTTTTCACCTGCATTTGATTGGATAGTAGCACTTGTGTATGTACCAGTAACTTCTTCTGACATAATATCTTGTTCACCAATACCAAAGTTGTCAGTAACTGCATCGTTACCACCTAGTACAACTTTACCTGCTGATCCGCTTATGTACATGTATGATTCGTCAATAGCTGCATCTGAATCTGCATCAGTTGCTATTTCTGTAACCATTCCGTACTCTAATCCTGAGTCACTTTTGTTTGAGAAAGATATTTTTATTTCATTGTCTGTGTTACCCATTGAATCACCTTTGTTAGCTGTGATTTCTGAGTCAACGTCTTTGTAGTAGAACTCTGTAGTTCCAGAGATCTTTATTTCAGGACCGGCTGTTTTAACTTCAGCCAATGCTGTTGTAGAAAGCAGTGTAGCTAACACTGCTAGTGGGGCTAGTTTTTTCATCGTTTATTTTCCTTAAGGTTAACGTTTGAGGCTATTAGACGGGAAATCTAATCCTCAGTGTACTTATAGTAAGTTAGAGAATCTGTTATTTTTCTAGTCGTTTGATGCGGTTTTCTAATTCATCAATTTTTTTAGTAACATGTGGATACTTTTTACGCCAAGCATCCTTGGGAGGCTCTAACCATGTCCATCCATAACGTTGCACAAAGAAGTCAATTGCCAATACAAACTGTGCATAGCACCACAAGCCAGCACGTGTTCCTTGAAACCATACTAGAAAGGCGGCGCCAAGTAAACTACCTACTATACCAGTGTATATCCAAAGTGTATCACTAGCCATACGTTCGATCATTCCCAACATTGTCTATTCCTTTTCTTCTTCAGTTTTATAAGCCCATTCATCTGTGTGTCCTACACTCCACCATTTGGGCAATGTTTCAACTGCGTAATTCTGTGTGCATACTTTAAAGTCAGGTTGCTTGAGGTTTGCATTGTCAACTAAACTGTTATCAAAAAACTGACATCTATTGTTTGGTTGTGCGGCAAACTGTCCGTTGTCCAGTGCAATGATATTAAATGTCTTGTGTTCTGGGTCGTGTTCAGAGAAGTTGGTATCAAGCACTGAGAAATCAGGATGTGCAGTATCTATTGTAAACTCATATTCTCCAGGATGCATCTTCTTGTCTTTTCCAAAGAAACTACATCTACCCAAGATAGGTTTCTCAACAACTGTGATATTGTAATCAAAACAATCCCATAGTTCTAAAACATCAAGTGGTAGTTGGTCGTCCCAATTGATATCTTGTTTCCATACAAATGCACTCAGTGGTAATTTGTCAAAGAGTGCACCATAGTCAGTAAGCAGTGTTTCAAAGTACAATGCTTTTGCCTGGATACTCCTAACTGATATCCACAAGCCTGGAGTTAATTCGCCGTGTCCTTTTTCGAGATCATATAGGTATTCTTTTTTTACCCATACTTTTCTTGCCGGTAGTGGATGTACTAGATATGCCATTTAGTTGCCTTTGCTATTTGTATAGTATTGGATCAAAATCTTCTGCGTCTTTGTATTTACTAATTCTGTCTTCCATAATATCATAGTAACTGTCAATTTCGCCACCCCATTTGCCTTTGAGATGTTCTAGTGCATGCTCACAAAAAATAAAGTTGCCTTTTTGGTAATTTTCATAGAACTTGGTATGTAGTGCTACTTGTTCTTCAATTTTTGTCATTTCAGTTACTGGTATTTTTTCAATTAGACAGTATGCAGTGGTTGGAGGCAATTCTGGATTTGATTTCCACTTCATTGATTCCAATGGAAGTACTGTATACTTCTCAGACATCTTTTCTGCGTCTTCTTTGCCAATAATTATGTTCATGGTAGTCTCCTTAGTTAAGTATAGTTATAATGAAAATACACTTTGATTTAATTTCTGACCTACATGTAGATACCTGGAACGAAGATTTTTCCTGGGAAGGAAAGGCCACCTCACCTTATGCAGTAGTTGCTGGCGATATTTCTCGTGTACGGTCTGAACTGCGTCCTATACTACAAGAAATATCACGTCATTACCTAATGACAATGTTTGTTGATGGAAATGACGAACATCGTTGGACATTAGATAACCTAGGAGATAGTTACAAAACACTTAAACAAGATATTGGTGATATAGAAAACTTTATATGGCTCCAAGACGATTCACTTGTAATTGATAACGTTGCTTTTGTTGGCACAAATGGTTGGACAAGTTTTGATTTTGCAGAAGACAAATCATACTTGGAAAATCACCGTTGGATGCAAGAAACATATAAAACAAGTATGTATGCAGGACAACAGATCGAAGCAATGGCAATGAGCGATGCAGGTTTCTTGTGTCGTACTGTAGAAAAATTACAACGCCATCCTGATGTAAAAAAGATTGTTGTGGTATCCCATTTTGTGCCTAACGTTGAACTTGTAAATCATGATATACAATTAGTAAAACAATCTAGTAGACTGAATACAACAGGAAATAGTTTCTTATTAAGATGCTTAGAAGAAGACCATGAGAAGAAAGTTACCACATGGTGCTTTGGACATTATCACAGTGATGTTGATACAATATTAAATGGTGTTAGATTTGTAAACAACTGTCGAGGACGAGGTGGAACAGATTGGTCTAAGCCAGTTTATTATCCAAAACGTATAGAAGTTGAATGTTAATTTAAATTTTTTATTGGTATGATTCTGGCTTTGCCAAACTTGTATGCCTCGATATGTCCTTTAATTGACTCTAACCTTTGTGCACCTCTATGTATAGGCCACTTGTACTTCATTGCAATATCATGTACTTCTAACCTTCTTCTAATACGTTCTTCAAATGTTAAATCAGGATTTGTTTTACTCGTCCAAACTAAACGATTAGGTGTTTGACTGCCATCAGGTTCAAATTGCATTGTAGGAAACACAATGCCATGGCTATCTATCATACGTTCAAGTGGAGTGTCGGGTAAAAACATTAAACTTGTGCTAAGATCTATACCTGATATTGTGCCTGTTGCTACATACTTTTGCCATCGAGGATACATTTCTAAGTTATCATAATGATCTTTAAGTGTTTCTGTATGATACCCTATTATCATTAGGAAAAAACTACGTAAGCCAACACGTCGAAACTGTTCTAAGTGATAGTCTATATCTTCGTTAGTGAACTTTTTGTCCATCTCCCAACGTATTTTATCACTACCTGTTTCAACTCCAACATAGAATTGATCGCCTCCAGCTTGAGAAATCATGTCAAAGTAATCGTCAGTAACTGTTTTCTTTTGCTTAAAAATAAATTGTCCGCCCCAACTAAAGCCTGCTTTGTGTGTTTGGTTATAGTTTGCTAGTTTATCACACATGTCTCGAAATGCTTTTAAACTTCCGTTTATAAGACTGTCAGTAAAATAGAACTGGCTTATACCATGTTTTTCATAATAGTTTATCATTTCATCAGCTATGTTTTGACCACTACGATATCTAAACTTTGGCCAAAAAGCTGCCACATTACAATAGGTACACCGTCTAACACAACCTCTACTGCCTACAATATTTACTTCACGTCTGTTACTATAGAGGTATTGATATTTGTCAAAGTTTACATCAGTGTAATCAGGAAAACTTTCAGTGTTTAAATTGTTTACCTGTACTTGCGTTGTCTCGTTATCTACTCCTGGATAATCAGTATTACCTTCTAGCAAGTTTAAAAGTGCCTGTTCTCCTTCGCCGTATACTACATGCTTGCATAGTTTTTCTTTAAGCATATATGGACCAAATCCATTTGTACAACCCATACCACCGAGTATTATCTCACATTGTGGATAATCTACTTGAATAAGTTGACATGCTAATTTTGTAAATATTTGACTATTAATAGTAAACACACTTATCAACACTCTTGTGTTATTATCACAGTGCGGAATTAAATTTTTAAGTATAAAATATTTTATATTATCTATTTCTTCTTGTGTGGGCTCACGTGTTTTTTCCCATACATCTACGTAAGAATAGTATTCTCTCTCGCCCCAGTCTTGATACATCTGGATATTTAGGTCCAAACAACTCACTTGATACCCAGCTCCGTGCATGATACCTGCTAAAAGTGCAGTTGATACAGGAGGGCGGTGGATCTCAAGTTGGGGGACTGCTACCAACAAGTTTTTCATTAGATCATTTCTCTAATTTCAGCAATGATCTTATGATGATCGTCATAATTGCTATGACTTTCATAATTACTAAAATAACTAACATCTGTACGTTCATTACTGTCTGACCTATTGTTTAAATCAATTATCCAGTCGTATGGATTGTTATCTACATCAAATTGCCAATAGCCATTAAATCGTATTGTCTTGTCATGGCTTAAAATAACACCGTGTTCTTTACTTTGATAGGATAATTTGTGCAAATTTTTTTCAAACTCAACATCATCAAGAGATATACGTTTTATTTTGATATACTTGTCTGCAATAATATTGCCATCTGCGTCGACATGAGTGTCCCAAACATTATCTAATCCAAATCTCTTGTTTTTCATTCCGATGCTAAATGGTTTATTTTCTAGGTCTAATTCTAAACTATGTTGGTTAGTGATAACTTTTTCATAAATTGTTTTATTATCTTGTTTTACAGTTAATCTTGGCCATGAGTTACAATAGAAACCACAAAGTTTCATTTGAAGTTGCATATCATACATCTGGCTCTAGTTTAACTTGTAAAGGAAAGCCTTTACTTCTTGCACTCACCGTGACTTCAACGCCTTTTTGTTCAGCCAATTCATAAGGAAGAACTGCTACTACTGCTGAACCATTTTCATGTATTTCTAGAGTTATTTTTTCAGCGGTAAGTTCTGTATAATTGAATATATCAACAAGTGTCTCAATAACAAATTCCATTG
>Ga0209634_1001922_pt1 | contig 14881 bp, 22 predicted proteins | sample LinPmetageLP40_FD_184043 | JGI IMG/M metagenome (GOLD analysis project Ga0209634, IMG submission 184043) | Marine viral communities from the Pacific Ocean - LP-40 (SPAdes) (version 2) | ecosystem: Environmental > Aquatic > Marine > Oceanic | place: Pacific Ocean | collected 2010-08-26
CCGCGTCAGCGTCAACAGCAGGGGCATTGGCAATCAGAGAGGCAAAGCCCTTGACATCCTTGGGGACAAGGCGGGCCGCTCGGTTGAGCTTGTTCAAGTTCACACCGAAGTGGAAGCCGTTGAGGAAGAGGACTGCACCTCCTACGGGTTTGGAAAAGAAATTGTCTTTGACCATTGTGTTGGTATTTTGAAGTTTGATTTTCGATGTTTAAGTTTCTCTAACTACACACTCTTCATAAATGAAGAGAGTGTGTAGTAAGAGTAACTAATTAATTGTTTAGGATTGCCACCAACGAAAGGAGGCTGACCATCCAAGCAAGGAAGGCAAGGAACGGGAGGTTCAAGTGGGGCTTTAATCGTTTACCCATATGTCATTGATTCTTAACGAGTTGGACTCTGTGAATACGCCAATACCCTTGGTTCTCGTATGGGTTGGAGGCATAGGCTGTCTTCAAGGCGGCGTCGAGATTTGGGGCTTCAAAGGTGCAGTCCCTCCAATCGTCGCGGTCATAGCCAAAGGTGTAAATTGCTCTGAATTTTTCCATCGTTGTTGTATTTAAGTTTCTCTAACTACACACTCTTCATAAATGAAGAGAGTGTGTAGTAAGAGTAACTAATTAGTCAGTCCAGCGGTTCCGAATCGTTGTCCAAACGGTGGCTTGCAGGACGTGCGGCTTCACCCCGTATTCACGGGCAACCTTGATGCAGTCGGCTTGGAGTAGTCGGTATTGCTTCGCGGTACACGATTCCTTGCATTCACGGGGACTCTTCGAGGTCGTTTGGCAAGCCCTCAAATGCCACTTGTCAATCGTGACGAAGGCTTCGTCCATCTCTCCCACATTCCTTGCAAAGGCATAGGTCTTGGGGGACTGTTTCAGAATCTGTTGGTTGCCTCTGGCAATCTCGAAGGCTTTGATTTTGTTGGCATCGTATGTGCAAACCTTGACGTCAGTGTGAGTCAGTCCCTCACCAACAGCACGAAGTACCGCTTTGGCATCTACTTTGTTCCTCTCCCACCTGTTGTTTGGAGAGAGAGCAGAGATAACCCCTGCCGCACATTCACGACTCACGTTGAACTCAACTGACAACTTCTTCGCAAAGCGTTGGGCTTCGGAGTACCAAAGTACACCCTGCAATTTTTCATCTTCGGTAGCTTCGGTCCACCACATACGCAAATTCGATCGGCTACGCTTGCGTTGCTTTGGGCATGAGAGGTTTTTCATGTCAGGTCGAAGTTGGTGTTCTTGAATGCCTCTTCGAGGGTGGCCTTGTTGCCGCTGTCTGCCGCATACCATGCGTCAATGAGCCTGTACTCAAAGCTACCGCAGTTCTGCTGTCGCAGTTCCAGTCTTTCGTGTTGTGTCATCGTAGATGAATTGAAGTTTGATACAGACACCCCGAAGGGTGTTTCGGCTACTGAAGCCTCGTCAGTGCATCTTGATTGGGCCGTGGTGCCCGATTGGAAGTATGTGGCCGTGTTCACGTAGTTTGTCTTCGCACTCTTTGGCGGCTACTCCTGTGTCAACCCCTTCGTCGAGGGCCTTGTCGAAGGCCTTGCTAAATTCACGGAGGATTTGGAAATTTGTCATCGTAGATGAATTGAAGTTTGATACTGACTCCCCAAGGGGGAGTTTCGCCTATACAAGGCTCATCAGAGTACCTGATTGGAATGCGTCAGTAGCGACGCTTCAGTTCTGCAAGGACGTTGTCCATCAATTGCATTTGCGTTTCATTCATAACGTCTAGGTCAAGGAGGATTCGCAGAGCCAAAGCAAGTTGGCCAATGGTGTGGAAGGCCAAGCTGTGGTGAACAGTGAGGGGGAAGGGGAACATTGGATTGGGGTTTAAGGTTTAACTCTCTCTAACTACACACTCTTCATAAATGAAGAGAGTGTGTAGTAAGAGTGAGTAAGTAGTGTCTTTGAGTTCAGAGGATAGAAGCAAGCTTCTCCATAGTTGCCGCCAACTGATTCTGAAGTTCCTTTGCTTCAGCCTTCGCCTTCGCCAATTGCTTCGCCTTCGCTCTTGCATTGGCACCGCTCTTCTCCGAAACCTCAAAGGCTGACTGCCTTGCTTCAGCAACTGAAGCCGTCTTCGCCTTCTTCGAAGGCTGTATAGGTGAGTCGGCCTTGCCGTGGAACAGCTTTTCTTGTCGGTCAGCAACCCTCTGGGTTGGAGTGGCTCTCTTCACCCTGACCTTCCTTCGCTTAGGTGAAGCCTTTCTTTGAGGCTTGGAAGCCTTCTTTTGAGGCTTGGTAGGAGTCGGCTCATCGTTGCCGAGGCCATCCACATAGGCCATTGCTTCGAGAAGCAATTCCATAGCTTTTTCCTTTCGGAATTCCGTAGGACGGAATTGAACCTTGTTGACTGCCTTGAGGCAATCGTTGAAATTGAAGTTTGACATTTTGAAGGGGTTTGGATTATTTATGTTTCTCTAAGTATACACTCTTCATAAATGAAGAGAGTGTATACTAAGAGTAACTATATAGATTTCGGCGGCCTAATGACACCCCGTTAAGGGGTGAGCTGAGGGGAGGCTGAAGGATTGGGGAGGGATTGTCCTCCTCCTAGGAAGACTCGTTGCATAATGCCTAGGGTCTCGCAGGGAGTGCATATGGGAAGCTCGGCTCCAGTTTACTTGTCAGTATCTTATACTGACAAAAAGCTGAAAAGTGTAGCCGACTCGATGGGGGGGACTAGGGGGGGCCCTCGCTAAAGCCATTTCGGATGCGTATACGTGACGTGTATACATATATATAATCCCCACTCTAGATAGATCTCACCTCTTTTTGCGGGTTCATGGGTGTATTGCCTTCATTAGCATATTCACAAAAACAATGTTAGGATACTCGTTTACAACGTTTTAGAGTCAGTTCTTTAAAGCTATTGTTCAGGGTTGACTTTTCAAATTTTTGTTTATACCTTTACATTATCAAGCTGATCATTTGATACTACACTTCCACAGTTTGTTTTGTGTGTACACATTGAATCAGTTACTTGTTTATGGCGCGAGGGTAGTTGTGTCTAAGGGAAGGACTCCACATATGTCATACCGTGTATAGAGGGGGGCTATATATGTGTCCACTTTTGAATTGGTTTGGGTTTGGTATATTTGCATCTATGAGACCAAGAAAAAAACCACACTATTTTAGGTTAGGCGGGGCTATGGATGTGGGTGATCCGAAGAAGGAAAAGAAAGAGAGTACGGGGTATGCTCGTCTTGATGCGAGGTTGGCTAGGATGGCTGAGGATATGCCTTCTGATACCACCAATTACACAACATCACAATCCGAGAGGCTCAAGAGGCAGATTATGGCGGAGAGTTCGGGTGATGAGAGAGCAGTATCCCCTGCTGGCGCTAGAGGTTTGTTGCAGATTATGCCCTCTACACAACAAGACCTGCAGGATAGGGGACTGATTCCTGAGGGCCTTGACCCTTTTAACCCTGAGCACAGCCGTCAGATGCGTAATGCAAAGATCAATGCGTTGTCTGAGTTGAGTTGGATCAAGGATCCCCCACAAAAGATACCTGAAGTAAACAGGCTTGCGCGTATCTACGCTTCTTATAACGCTGGGGAGGGTAGAATCAAGACTGCTTTGGAAAAGGCTAAGTCCGATGGGGTAGACATCTATGGAGATCCTAGGGCTTGGTTTAAGTACATCCCTGAGGAGACGAGAGGCTACCTAAATAAGGTACTCTTTAATTGATTATCTTTGACCCATGGCTACACTTAAAGTAACAATCAACGAGGAGCTCAGTATAGGGGGTGTCGATAGAGGCAGTTCTAGAGTTCTTGATGTTGCATCAGTATCGCAAGTAGACAACCGTATTGTTACGGTTACAAACAGTGAGGCAGACTTAGTTAAGTTTGGTTCTGCTGTTGCAAGCGGCACTTTTGTTGCGGCATCTGTCAAGTACTTGCGTATTACTCACACAGGAACTAGTAATATTCTCACTCTTCGCGTTTTGGGCAGCAGCGAAGAGTATTTCGTAAAGCTTTCTAGTGGTGAAAGCTTTATCTTGAATAATTCTAAGATGGATGCTAACGCTACAGGGTCTCAGGGTGTAGGTCTTGCAGATATTGCAGAAATCAAAGCAATTACATCGGCCTCTACCATTGTCACTGAAATATTTGTTGCTTCGTAAGTGAATAAATTCTACTTCAACCCTAAGAAGAAGAAAAAAGACTCTGGGGTGGAGAATGAAAAAAGAAGACTGAATAATGAAGCTATCAAAAAATCTGTCTCTCGCGGAGGTAACAAAAAGCATAACGGCCAAACGCCTTAACATAGACAATACACCAGATGAGTGGGTACAAGGAAATCTCAAGGCGATTGCAGAGCATATATTTCAACCTCTTAGGAACACTTTCAAGTGTCCTATATTCGTGTCGAGCGGCTATCGCTCAGCGGAGCTCAATACTGCGATCGGTGGCTCAGTTCGTAGTCAGCACGTGGAGGGCCGAGCACTCGATCTTGACGCGGATGTGTACGGAAAGTGTAAGAACTCTGAGATCTTCGAGTATATCCGTGAGAATCTGGAGTTTGATCAGCTCATTTGGGAGTTTGGTACTGAAGATAATCCTGATTGGGTTCACGTGTCTTACGTTTACGATGGCGTTAATCGTGGTCGTTGCCTCAAAGCTTGTCGTGACGATGAGGGACAGACGTACTACAAAGTAATATTTGGAAAAGCACTATAACTATGGAAGACGAATTCGACGACATCAGCTTCTTGGATCAAGACAAGCTGAAGAAGCAAGAGGACAAGGTCAAGTCCGGAGAGATAACCTGCAACCTCGACGCCCCTGAGGATTGCGAAAGCTGCAGCGGATAATGTTAGGGCTAGGATCATTTCTTACGACATCAAGTACTCCTTTAGCTCCTTCTCTCTTAGGGACATACACTAGTGATTTTTCATCTGATGCTAACGGATGGGGTGACTTTGGAATTAGTGCAGGCACTCAGACGCTTACTGCTAATCAAAGCATAGGGGGCGAAAGCGCTGCTCTTAAGGTTTCCTACGATGCAGATGAAAGTCCTTTGTTTGGTATTGCTCAAAATACACCTTGGGGAGAAAACTTTGAAGTTGGTGATTTTGTAACTGTGGAGTTTAAGTATTACTCTGATGACCAATCCCCTGCTAACGCATCAACCATAGGTATTTTCTTTCAAGCAGGAGCAACCTTTCACTCATCAAGGAGAGTATCTGACAGTGGTGCTGACGGAGCTTGGCACACCGCAAGCGCAGTTCTTCAAGAAATTACTGCTGGAACGGCTAACAATGCAATGAGAATTGGTTTTTCTTCTAACTCCACTGCTCCTGATTCTGAAGACTCTTGGTACATAAAAGACATCGTCGTAAGCCACTTCAGGTAACGTTACAACTCTAGCTCTCTGTAAAAGGCCTGCACTAACAAGCGGGCCTTTTGTGTAAGCGCATATCTCACCCTGTAGTTGTACTTGGTCTCATCCCTAAAGATGTGGTCCTCCCTTGTGTTTGAAGGGGTCATCTTGTCAAAGTGTTTGTAGAGGTAACCCTCTCTAACTAGCTGATAAACAATTCTTTCTGCTAGTTTTTTCTTTGAGTAATCGTAATCCTCTGCTGCATACTTCAGTGTCCAGAACTCTAGATCGTATGCCCAGAGCATAAAGTTAAGTTCTCTTTCGAAGATGTCATATCGCTTGCAGAACGCTATAGTCCTAGGCCTCAGGTACTTAAGGTGATTTTTTTTTACGTACCTTTGGTTGAGGTGAGAGAAGTCCCTGAAGAGCTTCTTCTTTGAAATTAAACTTTTTGGCATTATGGATTTGGGTCAGTACAAAGGTATGGAAGAGGAAGGCTTTTGGTTTGAAATGCAAGAGCTAGCTATGGCGCTTACAGATCTAGTAAATAAGTACGATTTAGAAGATAAGGTTATTTCTTCTTTTGTCGTAGGTTTGCTAGAGCCTTTTGACGACGAAACAAGTAATATGAAGGCTTTTTTTCATTACAATATTCAAAGTCAAGATGAGCTAGATATCATACAAGACTTTATGAACGATTCATATACACCCCCAGAGGACGCTGGTCCTGATCTGGATAACTTACTTGACGGACTGGGGATATCATTAAATTAAAATGGAGGGACTTATTAGAAAGATCATTATCGGGAAAGACCCAAAGAATGCTATGGCTTACTATGTAGGCATGAGAGCAGGAAGTGGAGAAGTTTGTGCAATAGTTCTTGACGAAAGGCACCTGCACCATCACGGAAAGACCAGATATCTCGTATATTTGGAAAACGAAGAGGGGCAGGTTCTATGGAAAGCTGTAGATGACATGCCCTGTCTTATTGAATTTGATTGCAACTTTTGATGACTATAAATAATCTCACTACCGACGGATCTGAGTTTACTCTTCCAGACGGTAAAAAATATTCTGGGAGCTACCACGTCCACATTAGTAAAGGGGCTATGGTCGGAGCAACTCATACCGAGGCTTTTCACAAAAGACTTACTCCTACAAGCAGAGAAGTATCTCAAAGAATAGCTAGCATTCAACAACAGCTTAGAGGGGAAGAGTCTCGTAAAAATAAAATTAAATCAACTAGATCTGCTACCAGAAGACCTAATCGCCGTACATCATCGCGACGTACATCATCGCGCGGTACATCAGGAGGCGGTGGCGGAGGATACTAATTAAAATGAAAACACTTGATCTGTTTGTCGTAGAGCTTAAAACAAAAGTTAACGACACCATGACCACCGAAAGTGGTATGGAGCTTTTTATTGACACCCGCTTTGAGATGGGGGAGTTCAATAACCGAATCACAGAGGGCCCTGTCGTGTGCGCTCCTATAAAACACAACACGGGCGTCAAAGAGGGCGACACCCTATACTTTCACCACCACGTAGTTATCAATGACGGTCAGCCACTGACTGGCAATGACGATAACTATATCGTAAGGTACGACCCTGACAATACTCACGGGAACCAAGCCATTGCTTTTAAGTGCAAGGAGACAGGAGAGGTAAAGCCTCTCGCTGGGTGGGCTTTGTTAGAGTCGGTCGATGAGGAAGAAGAGAAAGAGTCAGAGGTTGTAGAGGTAATTAAACTAGAGGACAAGATGCCTAGAAGGGGTCGTGTTTCTTTTGACGCTCCTTGGCTAGAAGAGCTGGGTGTAAAGAAAGGTGATATAGTGGGCTTTGCGAAGAACGCAGACTACCGCATTAGCATAGACGGTAAAGAACACTACCGCACTCGTAACGAAGACTTGGTGTATGTCGAAGAGTAAGTTTAGCACCGTTTCTGCGGCTAAGCGCTTGATGACGTCGATGGAGGTTGCCATCAACAATATGATCGACGAAATCAAGAAGCCTGTTGATCCTGAGATCAACGGTAGCGCCAGAAAAGCCGAGCTTCAGTCTATTAAGCAAACAGCTACGGATTGTAAAGACCTAATTGTTGAAAGACAACGATTGGAACAAATGATTAAAGACCTACAGACCAATGGAGAAATTGGAGAAATTAAAGACTACAGCGGAGGTTTCGCTGAAAGATTCTCTAAATGATTGGAAGGAGATCGTGTGGAGGAACAACAAGACCGACTTCAAATTCTGGGAAGAATCTTGGAATAACGACCTAAAGGACTAATGCCCTACAAAAACAAAGAGGACCATGCTCGTCAGAGCAGAAAGTATTATAGAGATAATCCATCTGAAAAAGACAGAATAAACAAGAAGAATAGAAACCAGTCTCGTTGGCTAAGAAAATTTGTAAAGAGATATAAGGGTTTTGCCAGCTGTGTTGATTGTGGCGAAGGAAATCCATTGGTGTTGGATTTTGATCACGTTAGAGGTAAAAAATTCGCCAACATCTCAAGAATGGTTCAATGCTCTTATTCAGTTGAAAAACTAAAAGAAGAGATAAGAAAATGTGAGGTCAGGTGCTCTAACTGCCACAGGATTAAAACTCACGAACGCCGCAACGCATAACCGCGAGTATCCCCTCAAGCTTATACCTTGTAGAAAGGGTAACTGGTTACATGTGGGTTCAAGTCCCACCTCGCGGACATTTATTATCTTTGGTCCATGAAAACTGCTAAGTACTACGCCAATAACCCTGAAGCTCGTTCTAATAAGAAAGAGTATGACACAGAGTTTAACGCTACAGAAAAGCAAAAGAAGCGCAGGGCACTAAGGAATAAACTTCGTAGAAAGTTTGCCAGAAAGGGGAAGGTCAAAAAAGGTGACGGGAAAGACGTCCACCACACAGGAGGAAACTCCGTAGGCAAAGCAGTTGTTATGTCTGCATCAAAGAATAGAGCATTAAAGTAAATTGCACCTGTAGCTCAACTGGATAGAGCATCGCCCTTCTAAGGCGAGGGTTCGGGGTTCGAGTCCCTGCGGGTGTACTGAATTAAATTAAAACACATGGCTAAAGTTCAAATCTCAGAATACAAGAAGAAACGTATTCGTCGCAAGGGTGTCCACGCTAAGACTAAGACATCTAAAAACAAAAATTCAATTAACTACAAGAAGCCTTACGCTTCACAAGGTCGATAACTATGGCTACTTACATTTGTGAGTGCGAGGAAAAGCACGAAGAAGACAAGTCTGGTGTTACAATTAAATTTGTTGACGACAAAGCTCAGCATCAGATCGAGTGTCCATGCGGCAAGAACATGGTTCTAAAAAACCCAAAAACAGGAGCCCCCAGCTTCAAAAGCAATAGATGGGGTCAGGTGTACTAATGCAGGATTTTCTTGACTTCATGCAAGAGGTCGCTGGCTTCTACAACTCTTTTGGTACTAAAAACAAACAGTACGATCTCGATGGTGATGGAATAGTTACAGTTTTGGACTGGCTAGAGTTTCTATCAAACCAACCTTACTTTTGAGCACTTTAGTAAACATAGAAGAATATGATGACCTTGCTATCTCAATTTGCCCCAAGGGTACACACGGTGAGGTTATCGAACTTAGTGGGTTGGTCATTATACTTCCCGCTCAGCCTCCCAAAAAACAAATTGAGGGATATGGCAAGGCAGTCGATATGCAGATGTGGGAAAGGAGGCCTATGCCCGAAGAGCTGTCTAGGATTCGCTCTATGGATGAGTGGAGCGAGATGCCAAGGGAGTTTCGACAAAAGTTTTCTGCGTATATCGAAGAAGAGTTTCGGCGTAGGCGTGAGGGCTTTTGGTTTTATAATAACGGTGAACCTACATATATTACGGGGCGTCACTATATGATGCTTCAGTGGACGAAGATGGATATTGGATATCCGAACTTCTTGTCCTTTCAAAGAGACATCTTCATTCATCTATCAGCGTGTGAGGCGGACACCCGATGTATCGGGCAGCTCTATACTAAGTGCAGGCGTAGCGGGTATACAAATATCTGCTCGTCTGTGCTTTTAGATGAGGGCACTCAGGTAAAGGACAAGCTGATGGGTATACAGTCAAAGACTGGTAAGGACGCTCAAGAAAACATCTTTATGAAGAAGGTGGTTCAGATGTTTCGAAGCTATCCTTTCTTTTTTAAGCCTATTCAAGACGGTACTACCAACCCTCGTATGGAGCTTGCATTTAGAGAGCCTAGCAAAAGAATTACAAAGAACAACAAGACTTCTCATAAAGGAGAGGCCTTGAACACAGTTATCAACTGGAAAAACACTACTAACAACGCATACGACGGTGAAAAGCTACACCTGTTGTATCTCGACGAGGCAGGCAAATGGGAAAAACCTACAGACATAAGAGACGCTTGGAGGATTCAACGGACGTGTTTGATCGTCGGGCGAAAAATAGTCGGAAAAGCGCTGGTGGGAAGCACCGTAAATCCGATGGACAAGGGTGGGAAGGAGTACAAGGATCTGTGGAAAGACTCAGACCCAATAGAAAGAAACGCAAATGGAAGGACTAGAACTGGCCTCTATAGACTGTTCATCCCTGCTTACGACTCTTTGGAAGGTTTTTTTGACCCCTACGGAAATCCAATCGTGGAAAATCCTGATAAGGTTGTCGATGGTCTTGATGGGGATAGCATTTTTCAAGGATCTAAAACGTTCCTTAAGAACGAAAGGGAAAGCCTCAAGGGAGATCCCTCCGAACTAAATGAAGTTATTAGGCAGTTCCCATTTACTGAGGACGAAGCCTTTAGGGACAGTATTGATGGCAGCTTGTTTAATGTTGGTCAGATATATGAGCAAATACAATACAACGATGAGTTGTTTCCAAATCCTGTAGTGAGAGGAAACTTTGTTTGGAAAGAAGGGGTTCAAGACACAGAGGTTGTTTTTAAACCTGATGTTAAAGGTCGATTTCGTATTGCTTGGATGCCTCCAATAGAAATGCGTAATCTAAAAAAGTTTGAGCAAAACAAACGTATAGCACCGAATGCAGAGCTGGGGGTAGGCGGGGTTGACTCTTATGACCTTGATGCCACCGTCGATGGACGGGGGTCTAAGGGAGCGCTACACCTATACAACAAGTTTCACATGGAGCATCCATCTAACATGTTTGTATTGGAGTATGCGTCCCGTCCACCTTTAGCCAAGATCTTCTATGAAGACTGCCTCATGGCAGCAGTGTTTTACGGGTACCCGCTTTTAATTGAGAACAACAAGTACGGCATTGCAAGATATTTTGAGACAAGGGGTTACGATGGCTATCTAATGAATAGGCCTCGTCATCTTTCTGCCCCCAATGCAAAGATGAACGTGAAGACAAAGGGCATACCATCTAACTCTCAAGAGGTAATACAGGCTCATGCTCACGCTATAGAGGCTTACATCCACGATCATGTGGGAATAAACAGAGAGACAGGAGAGTACGGTAAGACTTATTTCAACAGAACTTTAGAGGATTGGATAGGGTTTAAAATTGACAACAGAACAAAGTTTGACCTTTCAATTAGTTCTGGGTTATGCCTTTTAGCTGCTCAGAAAGTAAAGGTTAAAAAGAAAGAGTCTAACCTGTCTGAAGCTAAATTTTTTAGGCGATATAAGCCCATCGGCTAATTCCTTATATTTGCACAAAATGCGCCTAGAGTAATGCAAGAATATGGTAAAAAGAAGTCTAGCAATTTTCCGGACCCGCTAGCCCCTCAACAAGAAAAGTCTTCAGAAGCTTATGGCGCAAGTTACGCTAAGGCTATCGAGAGTCAGTGGGGGAGTCTGACCAATCAGAACTCTTTGGTGCGCCAGAGAAATAAAACGTTTGAACGTAACAGGGAGTACGCAAACGGAACTCAGGACACAAATATTTACAAGCAGATCCTTACCAACCTAGACCCCAACAACGGGGATGGTAGCTTGGTAAATCTTGATTACACCCCCGTCCCTATCCTCCCAAAGTTCGCTAAGATTGTTGCAAATAAAATTCTCTCTAGGGATCCATACCCAAACCTAGAGGCTATTGATCCTATCTCTTCTTCTGAAAAGCAGCAAGAGAAAAACAGGATGAAGAATCAAGTCATGCTTCGTGATGAGTTGTTGAAACTCAAAGAGATGACTGGAGGATTGGTTCTGGGGGAAGATCCAGAAAGCCTTCCTGAAACAATGGAGGAGGCAGAAATCTTTTTGGAAACCAACGTTAAGACAGACGCGGAAATTGCTGCACAGATAGGGACTAACCTAACTCTTTCTTGGAGCAACTTTAATGACGGCATTTTCAGAAGGGTAGTTAATGATCTTGTTGCTTTGGGCATGGGTGTTGTAAAAAGAAGCAATGACCCAAGCTATGGCATTAGAGAGGAGTATGTAGACCCGATTAACTTTATTCACAGCTACACCGAGGACCCCGGTATGAATGACCTAACTTATGCTGGTCATATTAAGAGAGTAAGCATTAGTGAGCTAAAAAGGTTGGCGGGCGATATGTTTTCAGAGGAGGACTACAAAAAGATTGCTACTACAGTTGCTAACAATAGCGGATACGATAAGTCTAGAATAAACGACACTCAGTATGATCGTAGTCTCAACAAGACTATGTATGGATATGATGAGTTTATGGTTGACATTTTAGACTTCGAGTTTGTTTCTACAGACTGCATCTTCTTTGAAGAAAAAGAAAATAAGTACGGAAACAGCGGTTTCTTCTTTGAGGGATACGACTACAAAGAGAAAAAGAATTCAGTGTTTTCTAGGAAGCCTCATAAGCTTGAGATTCAAACTATTTATGGGGGTTCTTTTATCATGGGATGCGACATGCTGTTTGACTACGGGATGAAGAGCAATGTTCCTAAAAACATTCACGACATCTCTAAAGCGCGTATGTCATACTCGTCTATTTCGACGAATATCCGACGCATGATCCCCAAGTCTTTGATCGACGGGTGTGTTGGTTTTGCAGACATGCTTCAAATTACCCACCTTAAGCTTCAGCAAGCCTTGGCAAAGGCAAAGCCTGATGGGTTGATTATTGACGTGGAGGGTCTTGAAAATGTACAGCTAGGTAAGGGTGGGGATCTTCAACCTTTGGAGCTGCACGACATCTACGAACAAACAGGTGTTTTCTACTACAGAAGTAAAAACCCAGAGGGTGGCTTCCAAAACCCGCCTGTTCGAACGATTGACAACCACATCAGGAACATCAACGAATTGGTGTCTCTTTACAACCACTACTTGCGGATGATCCGTGACGTAACGGGTATAAACGAGATGATGGATGCGTCTACTCCTAAGGGAGATACACTAGTCGGTGTTCAACAAAATGCTATTGCAGCAGGCAACAATGCCATTTATGATATTACCAACGCTGCAATGGTTATCTACAAGAAGGTTTGTGAGGACATTGTAAAGTGTCTTCAAATCCTACCTCAGGACACACCTATATATAAGGCATACACAAATGCCATCGGCGAAAGCAACATGAAAGTGCTCAGTAGCTTTGGGGATCTGCCTATGTACAACTTTGGCGTTCAGGTTGTAAAAGACATGGAGGATAAAGATCGAATGTATCTTGAGCAAAACATCCAGATGGCTTTGGGTCAGAAAGAAATTGATCTTGAGGATGCTATTGCTGTTAGAAATATGCGTGATGTAAATCAAGCAGAAAGACTTCTTATTGTTCGTCGCAACAAGCGCATGAAGCGTATGCAAGAACAAGCCATGCAAAACTCACAGATGCAGGCACAGGTGGCTCAACAGTCTGCTCAGGCGGCTTCTCAGGCTAAGCAACAAGAAATGCAAATGCAGGCTCAGATTGAAGTTCAGATGGAGCAAATGAGGAGTCAGTTAGAAATGCAACGTATGCAAATGGAGCATGAGATGAGAACACAAATTGAACTCATTAAAGCTCAGGCTACGCTTGGATTTAAAACAGAGGATCAAGAGTTTAAAGAAAAACTAGAGGTTCTTAAAGAAGATCGCAAAGACGAGCGTGTCGATAAACAAGCAACAAAGCAATCTCAACTTATTTCTCAGAGAAAGGGAACACGAGGAGAACTTCAGGATCAAAGTCAATCATTCATGAACATGTTTCAATAATGGCAACTAGTAAAGTAAATCTAGACGAATCGTCTAAAATGGATATCACCTGCAAAAGAGGTGACACGTTTTCATTGACTATAAGCCTTAAGGACTCTGCGGGCACCGCTCTTCCTTTGTCTACCGACAACTACCGATTCATAGTTCAGGTTAGACAGCCAGCAGATGGTAGAAACGCATCAAGAAGTGTAAGGGGAAAGGGTGGATTGCTACTGGGCACACAAGATATTGGCAACAAGGCTGTTACTAGAGCAGGAGCAGAAAACAACTTTGAACCAGTTTCTGTTGACGACAGCGGTAACGCTACTATTCAGGCTTCTGCAAAAGTCATGAGAAGTATTCCTTCTGGCAAGTATGTTTATGACATTCAATACATTAAGCCCAATACTGTAGGGGGATTAGATACTCATAGAACAGTTCTTTTTGGAAACTTTACAGTCAACGAAGATATTTCTGAGGCTATTGAAAGCGAAGCAAGATAATGGCTGATGTATCTGTAACAGTAACTGATTCAACGTCGGTTGACGTCACCACATCTGCAGCCTCTTCTGTCAACATAACAAGCTCTACTCCGAGCTCTATTTCTGTAACTGAAAAAGGTCCAAAGGGAGATATAGGTGCTACTGGTGCAACAGGAGCTACAGGAGCCACGGGGGCTACTGGCGCAGCTCCTAATGCCTTTACTACACTAGCTGTATCTGGTCAGGACAATGTGGTTGCTGATGGAGTAGATGACACCCTCACTCTTGCTGCTGGGTCTAACGTAACGATTACGACAAACGCCTCAAGTGATACCGTTACGATTGCTTCTGCTGACACCAATACTCAGCTTACCAGCGAACAAGTTCAAGACATTGTAGGCGCCATGTTTAGCGGTAACACTGAGACTAGGGTTACAGTTACTTATCAAGACGGAGACGGCAATATTGATGTTGTTGTTGATGCCATACCCGTAGATCTTACCTCTGACGGAACTGGCACAATCCACGCAAACAATGTTCCCACACTTAACCAAAGCACTAGTGGTAACGCAGCTACAGTAACAACTAATGCAAACTTAACAGGCCATGTTACATCTACTGGCAATGCCGCTGTTTTAGGTTCTTTTAGTGTAGCTCAACTTAGTACCGCTCTTTCAGACGCTAGTATATCAGGAAACAATACAGGAGATCAAACAAACGTTTCAGGATCTTCAGGTACATGTACAGGCAATGCTGCAACAGCTACAGCACTAGCTACGGCAAGGGCGATTAACGGAGTAGACTTCAACGGAACTGCACCTATCACGGTTACTGCTGCAGGATCTACTTTGTCGGATACTGTTACTGTGGCCAAGGGTGGCACAGGAGCTACCTCCCTTACAGCGAATGCACTTCTTACGGGCAATGGGACTTCTGCAGTACAAGCTGAG
>Ga0209634_1001923_pt1 | contig 14881 bp, 14 predicted proteins | sample LinPmetageLP40_FD_184043 | JGI IMG/M metagenome (GOLD analysis project Ga0209634, IMG submission 184043) | Marine viral communities from the Pacific Ocean - LP-40 (SPAdes) (version 2) | ecosystem: Environmental > Aquatic > Marine > Oceanic | place: Pacific Ocean | collected 2010-08-26
ATTAACTGCCTTTCCTTTGTCAAACTGTCTAGTCCTACACGTTCTGCTACTTGAAAGAACTCACCATTTGCTGCGTGTTTTAAAGCCCTGATAAGAAATGCTTCAGGGGCCTGAGTAATTGCAGTACTGAACAAAGCGAACTGTCCGTTACTTCTGCGCTGTCCTGTTTGATCTTTAAAGCTATTAGGATAGATAGCTATAACAGGCTTACGTTTTGCAGGAGGAATATTTTTAAGCTCCTCTGATTGCAGGTCTAGTATCGAAGAACTCTTTATTACAATGTGAGGTACACCGCTGCCTTCTAATACATTTTTAGAAGCACAACTAGAAAGTAAAGTCACCAATAGGCACAGTGATATTAGTTGTACCACCTGACTCATCTGTAACTGTAAGCGTGATAGTATCATCTTCAACAATGTATTCAATCGTATTACCCTCTAGTGTTAGCTTGCCTTGTTTCTGTGGCGTTTCCCCAAACAACTGTTCGACCATCTGTCTACTAAGCTGTGCGTATATCCTGCTCTCTAAGTTTCTTATAAATCTAGCAAGCGTTGTGTTGTCTTTCTCTCTATCTAGTTCATCTTGATAAGCTTCTATCTCTTCTTTAATGGCTTGTTTTCTAGTAGCTTCTTGGTTCTCTATCGTAAGATAATGAGAAGAAGAATTAACACCAGAGAAGCTAGGACTTTTAAACTTATATAGTATTTCATCTCCTTGTACAGGTTTACTAAAAAAAATAAACGCTAACACTACTAAAGAAACTACAGAGTAAACTAACAGGAGCGTATCTGTTGACATTGTTTTAATCTTTTCTTTGATCTTCACGGTCTGCTTTTGCTACCTTATCTATTTCAATTAAGTTAGGAATACCTAACAGAGTTTTAAGAAGTACATCTTGTCGTATAGTTTGATTGTCTAATGCTCTTACACGATCAATCAAAGCTACTATAATTCCGTACTGACTATCTAGTTTAGTACTTAATCTTTCTTCCATTGCGTTAAGACTAGCATCTACTTTTTCATCAACCACATCTATCTTAGCTTCCATACCATCAATGATTCGGTTAATAAGTTTCCATATAAAAAACCCTAAACCTAATGCAGACGCAACTGGAAAACCTACCTGGTTAATCAGATTTATAATGTCTTCCATTTACTTTACCATTTAACTTTGTTAGCCCAATAAGCTGCAGACGTTTTACCTTTTTTTATATTTTTACGGTGTCTAGCTTTAAAAGATTTACGCTTAGCTTTCATCCTATCAGACTCTCCAGCTTTAGGTTTACCTGCAGTACTTGCACCTTTCTCACCAAAACGTATCATACGCAGCTTACCATTATCTTTGATAAGAACTACATGACTTTTTTTACCTTTTGATGAAGCTTTAGGTTTGTTTAAACCTTTAAATGTTTCACCTCTGTGTGTTATACTCATTAGCGTTTTTTTCCTTTATGTAAACCATGTTTAGCGTGTTGCTTACCTTTCTTAGTAGCCTCTCGTTTCTTTTTATTAGCGGCTGCTAGTTTCTTTTTACCTGCTGCAGTTGACTGTAGTTTCTTTATAGTCGCTGCAGGCGCATAGACTTCTCCTGTCTTAGAAGATTTCTTACCACTAGCAGTACGCCATTTTTGTTTTGTCCATCTCTTTAAAGACTTTTGAGATTTTTTAAGTGCCATAGTTATTTTTTCTTTTTAGCTTTCATCTGTGCTGTTTTAGATAAATCTTTAAGATGAAAAAGCTTAACACTTGTTTTTGTATGAGTTTTGTTTGTATGAACAGTTCCATTAGGCATTTTGTGCATAGCGCCTTTATGTTCAGTACCATCTTTTTTAAAGTGTTTAACACCACCACCTTTTTTATACATGGCTCTACCACCGCCCATCATTTTCTTTTTAGGTCTTCCTGTTTTAGAACCGTACGTTCCTTTTCCCATTGGCATTATTTGTATCCTCCACCTTTTGCTTTATATTGTTTAGCTAACATCTGTGCTTTACGCGCAGACCATTGACCAGAGTTACCACCTTTACTTCCTGCTTTAATCCTATTAAAAAGATTTTTACGCATAGTAGGTTTAGTGTAGTTACCTGCTTTATTTACAGTTGATTTCTTTTTCTTTTTGACTGCCATAATAATCCATTTGTTCTCTTAGTTTTATTTGTTGTTTTCTAAAATTAAATTTTTCTTTGTTTTTAACTTGCTGTCTTCTTGCTTGATTTCTAAAGCCACCTTTTTTCATTAATCTTTATCCTTTGTATTGCTTGCTCCAAAGTAAAAACTAATTACTGCACTTGCTAAACCACCAAGATAACCAAGCACTAAATTAATTAACGCTTCTGAGTTTTGCTCTGGAGGTTGCAGAGTTACTAAAAATATGTAGCCCATAAAACCACCTACTACTGTCACACCTATGACACGCGCAGTCCAATCTTTAGAGAACATGCCTCTTGCTCCTTGTATGTCTGCTGTTTTAAGAGCAAACAAATCAACATCAAGTTCTTTCATCTTAACATCAAACTCAGTATCTATTTTTTTAAGTTCTGCTAGTTGTTCGGGTGTTGCTGCCTGTATGGCTTTCTCTATTTTTTTAGGATCGTTGTCAACTCCTAATGCTTCAGAGACCATCTTAGCAGCCATGCCACCCATCGGGCCACCTAGTGCTGTACCAATAGTAGGAGCTACTGCACCTATTATTCCTTTAACACTTTTAAGTAAGTTTAAATTCATATCCACTCTCTTTTTCTTTTAGTTTGTCGGGGGTAAATCGTATGTCACTTGCTAATATTTTATCTACAGAATCCATTGCTATTTCTAAAGGCATTTCAGGCATTCCTATTAGATGTGTATGTAATAACTCTTCATAAACTATTCTAAAATCTGCACGTTTTATCCACGCTAAATTATCTTTAGAGCGCATCTTACAATCAATACGATAACCTCTATCTAAATCATCTTCGTGGTACATAATTAATATGTCTTCGTTCATCTATTGTTCTTCTAATAAAATTCTTTCATTTAATTTATTTGATATATCTTGGTTTGAGCCTGCGTAATGTGTAGTAAACCAAGCATCGTTGTGGCTTATTTTACCAGTTACTAAATCTTCTAAAACTAATTTACCCATTGCTAAGTCTGCGTAAAAAATAGCATCTTGTTGATCTTCATTTAACGTAGAAAAATCTAAATTTGTATCAATCATATCTATAAGATTTTGTTCTTGTTGATTTGGTACTATATTAAATGTATTAAAAAATCCTTCATATCTATTTAAAGCTGTGTTGTTTGCTCCGCTTCCGCTTTCCCCGCCTAAAAGATTTTCTAAAACTTCAAACTGATACTTACCTCTTCCTGCTCCTATCTTTTGTAGTTCTTCTCCACCTAATAATTTTACTTCTTGAATACGATCTATTATATTATCTGATTCTGTAAGAGCTACGTTTCTAGAGTAGTCTTTAATAGTTTGTATTTCTTCATCAGTGTACCCAGTGCCTACTCTCTTTCCTGTTCCTCTAGTTTTTAAAGCTTCTAATATTTTTCCAGACAAAGAAGTGCTTTTTAAACTTTGTGGTTCTTGTGGAACTGTAGCTTCACCACCATCTTTTAATTGTACTCGTTCTAATTTATTTTTTAAAATATTTAAAAGTTTACTTTTTTCTTGATAAGGTTTTCCAGTATAAGGGTTCATTCTTTCTGCAGGGTCTTCTTTAGTAAAAGGTACTTTCTCTTTTCCTTCTACTAAACCTCCTGAAGATTTTCCTGTTCGTGTATCTTTAGCTTTTGCTAGGCTTCTTTTTTTTGTATAAACTTCCCATTCAGCAGCTAATCTTAACAAAGATAATTCTATTTTATCTAGTTCTTTATTCCTATCTTCTATAGTAAGAATACCACCTTTTTGATTTCTATAATTTCTAAGTATTTTTTTTCTTCTATCCAGCAATACTTTTTTCTTTGCGTTATGATCTGTAGTTTTTAATTTATTATTAACTGTAGCATTTTGAGGTCTTAATTTAATACCTAAAGTAAAAGCAAGAGCTTCAAGAGGAGTATACTTTGCAGCATATTTAGAACCTGGAGTATTATAAAAAGCTTTAGGTTTTTCTAGACCTATGGCTGTTTCCATTTTCTGCCAAGCATAAGAACCTGGAAGCACAGCTACGTTAGGTGTAAGATTTTGAACTACAGCTTTTCCAATAGCAGGCCAGTCTCCGAGTAAACCTTGCTCACCTAAACCTTCAATTTCTTGCCCAGTAAAAGGATTTTTTTTAGTTCCTATAAGTATAGGTATATCTACAAGAAGACCACCTGGCTGTGCAGGTGAGGGTAAACCTGGAATTGCAAAACCTGCTCCTTCTCTTTGGTCAAAAATATCTCCACCTGGAATAAGTCTTCCAATATCTAAATATTGAGAATCTCCTGCTCCTGATTTCCAACCAAGCTTAACCATTCTAGGAGGCATAAAAGGTACACCATAAAGTTTTTTAGAAAGTTCATCACGCATTGTAACTCTTTCTAATTCTGAGTTACCACCACCAAGTTGTTTACCTATTTCATTTAAACCAAAACCAACAACAGCCCACTTAGCAAACTTATGAGGTCTTAATATAGCTGCTTCAGCAAGTAAAGGAATAACTCTATAAGTATAACTTATAAAAGGAGTAACTGTTCTTCTTAAATTATTTATTCCAACAGCATTAATGTCGTAATCTATAAACCATTTTTTAGCTTCTCTTCCTGCTACTCTAGGATCAAGACCTTTATCTATTCTATCTATAAACACAGCTAATCTAAATACTTGATCTTCATATTGATAAGCATCTTCCATTTTTCCAAATGTATTTTTATATGCTTTATCAGCCCATTGTTTTAATTTAGAAGAACCTTCCATATGAGCAATAATATCTTCATGGTTTCCACTTTTTTCAAGATTTTTTAAAACTTGACTACCTAAATCTTTTGTTGTTCCTTTTAATTCTCTTGTTAAAACATCAGAATCAAAAACATTGTGCATTGTTGCAGATTTAAAAAATTCTGACTTAGTTCCTTTTCTCATTTCTTTAGCAGCTTTAACAAGCATTTCTACTTTTGTATCTGCAAAATCTAAAAGAAGAAAGTTAGAAACAGTATTATTAAAATGTGTTGCAGGATTCCATGCAGTCTTTGAAAGCTTCCATAGTCTTTGCATTTTATCAAAAGCATCTACTGCTTCTTGCATACCACCACTATCTGCTTTAAGTCTTATTTTATACATCCTAGTTATATCGTCATAGACTTCTTGTTTAACAAACATACCGCCAAGTTTTCCATACTTAGGTTGTTTAGTTCCTTTTATTACTTCTTTACTAACTTCAATAAATTCGTCTGGAGAACCTGCTGCTTCGTATGCTTTTTTATTTAAAGAAAAACTTTTATTTTCAGAAATTTTTCTAAAGAACGTAGCTGTTGCAACATCTTGAGACATAAGCCTACCTGTTTCAGCTAACGCAAACCCTACATCTTCAATCTCGCCTAGCTCTATACGTTCTTCTTTTGTTAAATTTTTTCTAACACTTGCTTTAAAAGGTTTCCCTGCTGTTGTTGCTGTTTTTTTAATTCGTTCTTGATATTCTTCAACTGTATAACCTTCTTCTTTTAATTTTTTTATTTTATTCTTGTATTCTGTTTTATTTGTAAAATTTATTCTGTGTCCTCTGCTTTGTAACTGATCGCCTATAATAGTTATTTGTCTCGCTGATTCAAGAGCTTTTTTATTTTTAGGGTCTGTTATACTTTTAAGATAACTTCTGTGTAAATAAGTTTTAATATTTTTTTGAAAAACTTCTTTGCTTAAAAGCTTTTCATCTAAAAATTTTTGACCCATGTTTCTTATTAACTGTCTAGCTCTTCCAGTAAATTCTACACCTTCTTCTGTTACGTTTTTAAAATTATTAAGTTCTCCTGTCATTAAATTATAAAGAAGTTTTCTTTCTTTATCATCAAATTTTTCATTGACTTCGTTTACTAATTCTAAAAATTTAAGTGAAAAACTATTTTGATTTATATGTAAATCTTCTCTAAGTAATTTATAATTAGGAGTAAGACCATAGTCATCTATAAACCATCTAGACATTTTTTCAGATACTAACTCATCTCCTATTTTAAATCTTCCGCCACCTTTTATAGCTGCTGCGCCCATTAAGCCTGCTGTAAGAGCGTAACCAAATTTTTCAGTCCAGTTAGCTTCTGGATCAGTGTTACCATTATACACTCCTAAAGTTGTGCCTACACCTACAAGAGATGCACCTGCGTTATTAAAAACTGCATCTTTAACTATGTTACCTGCGTGTTCTTGATAAAAATCTAAAATAGGATTTATTTTTTTATTTCTGTTAGCACCTTCTTTAGAATTTTCTTTAACTATTGTATCAATAGCTGTATCAATTTCAGGATCGTTATTAAATCTTCCTTCGTAGTACGCAGCTGAAGGTTGTCTAGCATCTGTTCCTTCTGTTAAATTTAATTTTTTAGAAGCTTCTATTTCTTTTAATTTTTTTATTTGTGCTTTGTTACTGGCTATTATTTTTTGCCAGTTTTCTATAGGTAAAAGATTATTATTTTTAAAATTATCTCCAATGTCTTTCCAAGTTCCTTTAAATTTTAACGTAGGAGTATCTCCTTTATTAATTTTACTAGGCGCTCCTGTGTGTATTTCTATAGCTGTTTCATTTTTAAACAACCCACTTTTTTGATAAACATATCGTTGAGCTTCTTTTATAGATTTAAATCTAGGCCCTCTTTGATTTCTAGCTGTTGAATTTTTTGGAAAACGAATAAAGAAAGGATATTCTTTTTGATTTTTAACAGTATGTGAACCGACAGCAGTTACTAAATTTTTACTATCAACACTCGTACTTAAAGCTTTTGTATTTTCTTTTATTTGTTTTCTAATTTTTTTATTATTTAAAGTAAGTGATTCAATAGTATCAATCTCAGCAGTTCCTTCTTCTAGTTGACCAACTCTTCTATCTCTATAAGACTTTCCAACTTCAATAGATTTTAAAAGTTCTGCTTTTTCATCTTTATTTAATTTTAATTTTGGATTGTTTAAATTTGCTTCTCTAACTTTTAAATTTCTTAAAGCGTTAGGCACAGCATATTTATCTATGTGTGCTTTAACTAATTTTAAATTCTTAAAAGCTTTATCAGGTACTTTTTCTCCAGGAATAGATATTACAAATCTTGGAGTTACGTTACCAGTTTTAGGATTTTTAAATTTATTATCCTTTACTATTTTAAAACCTTTATAAAACTTTTCTTTAGTTTTATTATTAGTAATAATTTTTGTATCTTTAAAATTAATAAACTCTTCAGGTTTTATAGGAAGAGCTTTTTCTATTGCTTTAGGTTTTATTTTTTTAGCGGCTTCTTCCCCTAGCTCATTAACAAGTTGTTCATCTCTTTGGTTTTGAGCTTGTGGTCTGCCTTCTCTAGCAGCTTGTTTTCCTTCAGGATCAGAAACTCTAAGAGGAGGTACGTCTTCTTCTATTTTTATCGAAGGCGGATCAATTTCTTTAGTAAGACCATATATAGCAGGTTTACCTCGCAATTTTTGAATTGCGTTAACAGTAGAAGGAGCAATAGTACCTAAAGTTGCACCTGCCCCTACACCTAATAAAGTATTTTCAAGTCTACTTTGTTTATCTCCAATAAGACCAGGCATGTCTTCACTTACATAACCCATACCTGAGTGTACACCACCTGCTAGTGCGCCATATTTAGCAAAAGAAAAAATAGTTTTAGCTTTTTTAGCTGTACCTAAAATAGGTATCCAACCAATAGGATCAGCAATTACTGCAGAAGATAAAAAAGTTCCTAGTGCAGCGTTACCGTATTCTTTGCTTTGTAAAATAGCTTGTAGTTTTTTATCAGACTTTTTTAATTTATCAAGAGTATCATCAAAACCAAAAACTTTTGCGCCTAATTGTTGGATGCCTCTTAAAGAATCAGAAGCCCCCATTTGAGCTACATATTTTAAAGCTTCAGATTTAGAAAGCCTAAAAGTAGGATCAAACTCTCTAAATTTTTCTATTTTTTCAGCAGTCCATTGTTTACTTATACCATAGTCAGACATACTATTCCTTTAATTAGTTCCAAAAAGTTCTTTAAGATCATCATAAAAACTGTCAGGAAGTTCTTCATCTTTCAGTGCTGCTAAAGAAGAACTGCCAGTAGAAGGCATAACAGATTTAGAAGACAAAGCTTTTTTAAAACTTTTTAAATTTTTAAAATCATAAGAAGTTTCATAAGCATTTTTAACATACATGTTTCCTGTGCTTCCTTTTATTACACCACCTCTAGAAATATTGTCTAAATCTATTTTATCTAGTATGTCATAAAGATTTAAAGCCTGTAAAGTTTTTAATTGATTTAAAGAATAAGAACTTAAATCAAGTTTATTAAGAATATTTATTGTTTCTGTTGGTTTAAATGCAGTCCTGCCTCCAATTTTTTCAGTATAAGTAGACATATCCACAGCAATATTTTTATCGTCTTCTTTTTTTGTTCCAGCTATGTCGGTTATTATACCTGCTGCTCCTCCTGTTCCTGCTGCATCTTTTTGAATATGAAAATTTCCTGTATCAAGATCAAAAAAAACTGAACCTTTGCCTGAATAACTAGCGCCTAATAAATCTTTAAGATCATTAGTTTTTGCAATGGTACTTATATCTATAAAACCTGTAGTTCCCCTTGTTGTTTGTTGCGTAATAATGGTACTTGCTCCTGCGTTCCTGTCTTTTAATATCTTAGTACTAGCTTCTACTGTATATTTTTTATGGTCTTTAAGTTTTTCTACTTGCGCTCTTTTTTGATACATTTCTACTACAGCACTGGTTTGAATAACTCCAGTGCCAAATGCACCTGTTGCAGTTTCACCTGTATCACCAATAGGGCCTACATTTCCTGAACTTGCTGTTATAATACTTGTTTCAGCAAAGATGTTTCCTATAAGAGCAGTGCCAGTCCAATTTTCTAGCTCTGCAATAAAAGCATACTTTCCTTTTATATTTACTTTGTTGTTTACATCATCAGAGTCTTCTTCATACATTTTTTCGCCTAATGTGTAGTCCTCTTCTTTTGGAAAATCTGGATGATTTTTATATTTATCAAGTAATTTTTTATTTAAGTATCCAGCATTTCGTATCATCATTTGAGATGTCTTTTCTACTAAGTCAAGAGCATCATTTATATCTTTTATAGGCGATACATTATATGCAATCTGTGTAGTTTGAAATGCTTTAGCAGCCATTAAATCACTTAAAGTAGGAGTACCAGTAAAAAATTGGTTAAAGTCTTTCTGATATTTTTGAGGTACTGTAGCATAAAAATTTGCTACCGCTGTGGCAGGAAGCTCATCTCCATAAACTGTTTCTTGGGTTTTTCCTAGCTCTTGAATATCTACTGTTTCATCTCCGTATCGAACAGTTAGTCCTGTTGTTGAATTTTTTACAAAATTTCCATTCTCATCTCTTTCTGTTGTAGAAAAAAGTTCAGTAGGTGTACCAACGGCTATTATTTTTAATTGTAACTTTTCTGCTTTACTATTTATTTCATTTACTACAGTTCCTACATCGTAACCAATATCATGATAAGCTTTTAAACCTGTTGCAAAATTTTTAAATTGTTTAACTATTGGTTTGTTATATAATAAATCTCGTGCTACTCCTTCTTTAAAAGCAACTGTTTCAGGAGTTTCTTTACTAAATATTTTTTTAGCTAAGTTTGTACCAAAACCAATAATACTTCTAGGGTTTCGTATCTTACTTATTTTTTCCCAATCCTTATCAAAGTTGTCTACTGATCCTAAATTTTGAGCTTGTTCAATAGCAGTCTCAAATAAAGCCGCTCCCTCTACAGCCATTTTGTTTGCTTTGCCTCTTAAAAATTCGTACACTGGTGTACCTTCGTTTACAGTTGAAGCACCTAAGTTATAATTACTATAACTTTGTTCAGCATCTGTTTTAAGAGTTTGATAATATTGATCTTCTAAATAATTCACAGTAGTACGGCCTGAGTCTTGTATTAATTTTTGAGTTGCTAAAAGTTCTTCGCTTTTTTTCACCAATGTTTGATAGTGTGTTTTTTTAGGAGTTTGATTAATTTCTAATTGATCGGCTCTTTTGTTTATAAGGTCGTTAGCTCCTTTAACAACGCTACCTATCTTTAATAATCTTTTAGCAATTTTATCTTGCTTTGCTGCTTCTTCTTGTTTACGCTCACGCACACCTGCGAACTGAGCTTCACCAAAAGCGGTTGAAGTATCTTCATATCTAGCCATGTAATTATCCTCTATCTAATAAACTTTGTTGTGGCTGTGCCGTTTCGGGTAACGGTTCAGTTTGCATTTCAGGTTGTTGCAATAAACTTTCTGGTTGTATTTCTATAGCTTCTATTTGTTGTGCAATCTCTTGAGGAAGAACACCTGCAGGAATACCGCCTGACTTTTGCATTTTAGCTTTTGCAACTTGTGCTATATTTTTAGCTTTCTGTGACAGTACACTTTCTTCACTTTCTTCTTCTTCATCACTGTCTTCACTATCTACTCTGTATTCAACTCCTGCTTTTTCACAGAGAGCCATTAATAAATACATAATGGGTTCCATTAACATTAACATTAAATCAGGATTCCATTTGCCTTCTCTAAAACCTACATAGCCTATTTGAGTTGCTACATCTGTAACTGGCACACCTTCTCCAAGAGCCAGTACAATTTGAGTATACACTTCTTCTTGTAATAATTCAGCAGCAACATAATCTAAAGCTTCTTTAAATTTAGTAAACTCTGGAGGGCTTTCAAAAGGTCTAAGTTCATCAGGACTAGCTGTCATAGATTGTCCAGGAATAGGCTGGCCTGCTGATGTAATAGCTTCTACACCTTTTTGACTATATTGTTCTAAAGGATTAGTTTGCATTATGCGAAACCTCCTAGTTGTCTATTTACATTTGGAGCAAGATAATATCCTGTATAAGCATCCGCAGCACTATAGTTATTTTGAGGATTAAAAGAATTTAAAAAATTATTAGTATAATCTCTATTTGCTACAGAATAAGGTGTGTAGTTATTTCCTACTGCAGCAAACTGATTAACTAAGTCTAATGGAACATTATCTTTTGTATTAGCATAAACCCCTGCAGTATTAAAAGCACTTGCTACGTCTGGGTTATTTACTTGTGCAGGATCAGGCTCCATACCAACAGCAGCATATAATGCTTCTTTAGTTTTTGTAGCCGCTTGTTCTTTAAGCCTTTCTATAGGTTGATTAGCTAATTCTCGTGCATCAGCTACTACTTTATCTTTAACATCAGTATATATTTCTGTAGCTTTATCTTTTACAAACTCTGTAGTCCTTGCCATAAGACTTGGCGGAGCTTCTACAATAGATGGAGTTTCCATACCTGGTACTACTTGTATAGACATGTTGTCTAGACTTCTATTTGCAATGTCGTTAGCTCTTGATGTTATTTCACTTGTATCTATTTTAGGAAAATTTGTCTCAATACCTGCTACATCTATATCAACAGACGGTTTAACAGCAGGAGCAGTGACAGTAGGAGCAGCAACATCGCTATAGTGTACTGTATTTCCTTGAGCATCTACACTGAAAGCTGAAGGTGTGTCTCCAACTCCTGTTGGTGTAGGTGTTCCTATACCAGTTACTTCTTTAGCTTTATTTACAACAGTATCAAAAGTATTACTAATAGCACTTGTTACGTTTGTATAAGCAGTACCAACGGCATTACCAACATTACTAATTGCTTTAAGAGTATGTCCTAAAGCTCTAGAGCCTACTCCACTTTTTGTTAATAAACTTGTTCCCCATTGTCCAAGCTTACCTACAACAGCTCCTCCAATGTTTCCTAAGAAGCTTCCTAAAGCTCCCATAGCATACGGCATTAAAAACATCATGCCTATCTGTCCTACAATGCCTAGTTTGTTTACAACTTTACCTATTTTTTTTACAACTTTTTTAATACCCCTACCAATTTTTTTAACTAATTTTTTAAAGGGTTTAAATAATGCTCCTAAAAAACTCATGCTCTTTCTCCTTTCCCAAATATGTCATCTACTATTGCTGAAGCTCTATCATAATTATCTGACCAAGTTGCTGCTGCATTACCTTCAGCACTAGCTGCTGCAATCATTGCGTTCATTTTTCTATCTGCTGTATTGTTAGCCCATTTAAAATCATAGTCTGCTTGATCTCTTAATTCTTGCCATAAAAAAGAAGTAGCTGCTTGAGTCATTCCAAAAGCATTGGCAGCGTTTTGTTGATTAACAGCGTTTTGTGCTGCTGTGTTTATTTGATTTGCACCTCTTCTCCAGTTTACATTAGAATTTACAACAGCTTGTTTATTAGCTGCGTTCCATTGAGTTCTATTAAACTCTATTTGTGCATTAAATTGTGCTGTTTGATTTAACATAGCTGCGTTAGTTTTATTAAGATCAGTTATTCTATCTGCATTTCTAGCGTTTGCTGCATTTTGCATTTGAGCATTAATTTGTTTTGTTTGATTTAACGCACTTGTATTGTATTGATTTATTTGTGCTGATAAACTAGCCATAAATTGATTTGTTTGATTTTCATTTTTTGCATTAACTTGTCTTGCAACATTTTCTGCAGAGGCATTACTTAATAATGTTTGTTGTTGTTGTTGAGCTGTAAGGACTCTAGCTTGTTGTTCATTATTAAGATTGCTTATATCTAATTGTAAAAATGCTTGTGCATTTTGAGCAGCTATTTTAGTTCTTTGATCTACTGTACTTAAATCTAAAGTAGCCATTGCTGTAGCATTCTGCATAATAGATTGTTGTTCAGCATTAAAATTAGCAAGTGTTGCCGACTGCATAAATTTACTGTTAGCTAATTCTATTTGTTGTGCCGAACTAAATTTAGCCATGTCCATGTTAGAAACCATAGAGGCATTTTGCATTGCTCTTTGTTGATCTACATTAAGTTGTGCAATTCCCATTTGTTGGGCAAGATCAGCATTTCTTAAATTTGTTTGCATTTGTGAATTTAAATTAGCTAATTCAGTTTGTTGTGATGCAGTAAGATTTTCAGAACTTGCTTGATTTTGTGAACTAAGGTTAGCTAACCGTGTTTGTTGTTCTGCAGTAAGATTAGCTTTTTTCATATCTTGTGCAAACGCAGCATTTTGACTAAGGAATTGAGCAGCAGTTTGATACTCTGTTAATTTTTCTTGTTGTTCAGCCGTCATATTTTCTCTGGCTGTAGAGTCTCTTAGTTGTAAATTAGCTAATTCTATTTGTTGTTCGTTTCCTAAATTTTGAGATACTAAAGCTTGTTGAGCTTGTAAATTTAAAGTAGCTCTTTGTTGTTGATTTTGTAAATTAGAAAGTGTTGTTTGTTGTTGCTGTTGTGCAGATGTTAAAATAGCTTCTTGACTAAACTGACCTTGCTGTACTTTTAATTGTTGTGAAAATTGAGCAGATTGACTTTCTGAAGTTTGACGATTAGCTAAATTTTGTAATCGTAAAGTTTGTTCTTGTTGCGCTTCTAACACTAAAGATTGTTGTTGGTTTGATAAATTTTGAGCTGCTCTTGCTTGTAAAGCTTGTGCATTGCTTTGAGCTAAAGGTAAAGCACTTTGAATAATAGCGTTAAATAAAGCATCTCTACCTACTGTAGAAACTTCCATTCCTCTTGTTGCTAAGTTTTGAGTTACAGACGAAAGAGCAGGTTTAGCCCAAGCAGGTACATTACCACTTTCTAATCCACCTACTAATGCTTCCATTTGAGAACTTACTAATGCTTCAACAGGTAAGGCAGCTATTGCTACTTGTACTGTTACATTTTCATTAGCTATTTGTGCTGTTACTGTTGCAGGATTTTCTACTATAGCTGCTGTAATAGCTGTAGGAATCTGCGCTGTTTCAGCAATCATTTGAGAAGCAGCTCCTGTTCTAGCTGTACCTTGTACTGTACTTCTTTGTGCTGCATCAAAACCTATACTATTAATAATACTAGCCTCTACACCTGTAGCTGCTGTACCTGTAATAGCTTCTCTAGTTTGTTTTTCAGCTTGAGGTGTTGAAGAAACTTGACTGCCTATTCCTGTTACTTGAGGAATAAAAGCTCCTGCAGAAATAACAGCTTCTACATTTGTAGCTTTAGCTGCATCTACTAAAGATTTTTCAAGGTTAGCTGCTACTGCAGGGCCTGATAAAGTTCTTATTTCATCTACTTTAGCTTGCGCACCTGGAGATAAAACACCTGTTGCGCCTACTACAGGCTCAAGGGTTTCAGCTTTTGCTGCTGTCATAGCAGAAGAAGTTATAGTTGTAGGGGTAGCTGCTTGTGCTGTATCAGTTACAAGCGAAGTAGCTTCTATAGATTGTCCTTTAGCATTATTATCTACTATATTTGCTTTAACTTTAAACTCAGGTTTTGCACCTATTTGAGCAATCTCAGAGTCCTGAATAGTTGTATCTTTATATTTACTGGTATCTATTTTTTCAACAACAGGTTTAGGAATAGTTCCTGCTGGTATTTTTCCTGCTGCTATTTTTTCTGCAGCTCTTCCTGATTCTATAATTCTAGTTGATCTTTCAGCTTCAAATTGTTCTAGCTGGGGATCAGTAGTTGTAGTATTACCAGTGGTTGTTGTATGTCTAGGATCATCTTTCCAGTTTTGGTTTGCTCTTTTAAATTCGTCATTACCGCTTTTACCTTGTGGATAATCACGCCGAAGAGGTTTTCCTCCGTGGCTTAAAGAAACTCTGCCACCTTTACGATAGTCCATTCTTTTAGTCTTATATCTTTTACGCGCCATATTAATTCCTAATTAGTTTTAACTTCAAAAAGCTTATCAAGTTTTGTTTCGAGTT
>Ga0209634_1001926_pt1 | contig 14875 bp, 12 predicted proteins | sample LinPmetageLP40_FD_184043 | JGI IMG/M metagenome (GOLD analysis project Ga0209634, IMG submission 184043) | Marine viral communities from the Pacific Ocean - LP-40 (SPAdes) (version 2) | ecosystem: Environmental > Aquatic > Marine > Oceanic | place: Pacific Ocean | collected 2010-08-26
AAGAACTTTATGCGAAAGGTCAAATTACAATTACCACTCCTAGCCTTGAACTAAAGGGAACAGAGCTGGAAATGTCGTTAGCTGAAAATACAGGGTCTATTGCAAATGGATCTTTTGTTGCGAACATCAATGAATCTATGAGTCTAGAAAAGGCAGATGATGGTTCATCAATCACTAAAATCAGAACTTCAAAGTTTAATAGTAAACTTCGAGGTACTGCTACAAAAATATTTTTAGAGGGGGAAGATAAAAAGAAATTAGAATTCGCAAAAATTACAACTTGTGAAGCAGGCCAAAATGAATGGTTTATAACTAGTCAAGAGACAGTTATCGATCAGTCATCAGGTAATATCAAAGCAAAGGATGCCATACTTTCACTTAGAGGTATCCCAATCATGTACTCACCTTATGTTGATTTCTCCCTAACTTCACAAAGAAGGTCAGGCTGGTTGCTTCCAACTGTTGGGTCAACAACTACTAGCGGGTTTGAAATGTCAATCCCATATTACTTCAATTTATCCCCTACGTATGATGCGACGCTTACAACAAGAAATATGGCAAAACGTGGATTACAGTTTGATGGTGAATTTAGATATATGAAAGAAAACTATGCAGGAACTTCAAAAATTCAATATCTTAATCAAGATAGAGATTCTAATATCGATAAACGATATCTACTAGACATACAACATAAACATGATTTTGGCCATGGGTTTACTGGTACGATTGACTATGAAAAAGTCAAAGATAATGATAATAATTATTTTGCAGATATGTCAACAAGCATTGCGGTTACGAGCCAAGTAAGTCTGAGACAAACAGCTCATTTGGATTATGAAAAATCTGATGAATTATCTGATATCAATGCTAGCCTTAGGGTGCAAAAATTTCAAAATCTAACGTCTGCATCTCCATATGAACTTAAACCGAGTTTCAATGTAAGTTTCATAAAAGATTGGGAGGACAATGCAGATCAATCACTCTTTTTACAAACAGATGTGAATCTGATGTATGACCAATTCGACACAGGTGAGAATGCAGAAAATAATATTGCTACTGGCTCAAGAGTTGCCTCAACTCCTAGTATTTCATTTCCAATGGAAGCTAGTTTTGGATACTTAAAACCAAAGTTGATAGCAAATCTAAGACACTACGACCTTGATGATGCTAAAACCTCACAGAAGAGCATTGCCGTTCCAACCGTATCAATTGATTCTGCCTTATACCTTGATCGCCCTTTTAAACTCAGCGGCTACAATTTTATCCAGACACTTGAACCAAGAATTTTTTACACATATACCCCTTATGAAGATCAAACTGCCCTACCGATGTTTGACACCTCCTTAAATGAATTAAATTCAACAACAATTTTTCAAGAAAATCAGTTTTCTGGTCAAGATAGAGTTATGGACACGAATGCAATTACAACAGCTCTTACTTCAAGAATTATAGATGATTCAGGTTATGATTGGATGTTATTGACTATGGCACAGAGATTTTACTTGTCTGATAGAAAGGTGCTAAATGAACCGCAATTTGATGGTTCATCATACAAGGGAGATAAATCAGATTTTTTAGTTAGTGCGCAAGCAAACTTAACAAAAGCACTCAAATTAACAACTGACTATGAATATAATTTTTCTGAAGATTCAACTAATCAATTTACTTCAGCAGCAAAATTTTCACCAGAACCAGGTAAAGTCTTTAATGCTTCCTATCGTCTAGTAAAAAATCCATCGTCTAGTAAATATAATGTTAAACAATACTTATTATCTGGACAATGGCCATTAAGCTCAGGTTGGTCAGCACTTGCAAGTTATAATTACGATATTGTTGAAAGCCATGACATTGAATCAATGCTCGGGGCTGAATATGATGCGGGTTGCTGGTCGGCACAATTTATGTTCCATAGACTCCAGCTAGCGACAGATGAAAATTCTACAAATACATATTTCTTGCTGCTGGAAATCGGTGATCTTGGATCCTTCGGCCAGGGAGAAAAAGCGGGGTTATTTGAAAAAATGAATAGAACAGTCAAAGGTAGTTCTTTTGCAAGTGATTTACCTGATCAATACCGTGAGAAAAATTTAGATTAATGATCACTAAAGTTATTTTTATTTTTGCACTAATAATCCTACAAAATATTTTTTTGATAAATCCAGTTTTATCTGCTCAAAAATACATTGAAGTTGATAAGATTGTTGCCATTGTTGAAACAAGATCAATTACTAAATTAGAGCTTAATAAAAAAAAAGAAAAGATTGAAAAGGCATTATCTCAAGAAGGGAGAGATATACCTACTGATAAAGAAATTACAAAATTATCTATAGATCAGCTAATTACTGAAAAATTAGTAATTGAATATGCATTGGTGCAGGGCATAAGCATTAGTAGCGAACAACTAAATAATGTGCTCAAAAGTGTCGCTAAGTCAAATAACTTATCAAGCGAAGAGTTTATTAAAGAAATTGAAAAAGATGGTTCAAGTTACTCTGATTTTAGAGAAGATATTCGCATTCAATTACTTTATGATCAAGTAAAAAAAAGAGTCATTAGCGTAAATTTGAAAATATCTGAATTTGAAATTGATAACTTCATTGAGCTTCAAAAAGAAAGAACACCCACTAAATATAATTATTCTCATATTTTCATAGAATATATTAAAGATGATGTTGATGTCGATGTTGAAAAAACAAATATGAAATTAAATAAAGTAAAAAATCAGCTTAAAGAAAACAAATTTGAGGAAGTAGCAATAGATTACTCAGATGGCCCTATGGCAAAGAAAGGTGGATTAATGGGGGCAAAGATAATTGATGAGATTCCAGACATATTTGTGGAGAGCTTAAAATCAATGAAAGTTGGAGAGATAAGTAAACCAATAAATAGCTCCGGTGGGTATCATTTAATAAAATTAAATAAAATTGAAGAATTTGAAATGGAAACCATCGTTGTTAGGCAATCAAAAGTTAAACAAATCTTACTCAAGAAGAATCAAATCATATCTGAAGATGAAATCAAGAAAAAACTGGGGCATATTAGAAATTTAATTATCGAAGGTATGAGTTTTTCTGAAGCTGCTGAAAAATATTCAGAGGATGGCTCTGCTGCAAATAAAGGAGATTTAGGTTGGCTAAATCCAGGGGACACTATTCCTAAATTCGAAGAAGAGATGGATAATTTAAAATTAAATGAAATTAGCCAACCAGTTTCAACAGCACTTGGATGGCATTTAATACAAGTAAATGATAGAAGGAAAAAAGATCTATCAGCAGAATCATTAAGGCAAAAAGTAAAAGCGAGTTTACTACAGCAAAAAACTAATATCAGATTCAATGATTGGGTTAAATCATTAAGGGAGCAAGCTCATTTAGAGATATGGCTTTATGAAAACTAATGAAAAGAATACCTAAACTTATCATTACATCTGGAGATCCAGCAGGAATTGGACTAGACCTTTGTGTGATGCTAGCTTTTAAAAAATTTCTAGCAAATATCACAATTATTGGAAATAAAGATGCCATTCTTTCAAGGGCTAAACAACAGGGAAAAAATATTATTTTTTCGACAAAAATGGATACACATCTTGGAAACGGAGAACTGAAAATAATTAATTTAGATTATAGAAATCCTGTTGTTTCTGGAAAGCTAGATAAAAGCAATTCATTGCAGCAGTTAAATGGATTAAAAAATTCAATTGAGTTATGCTTAAATAAGAAATTTGACGCTTTAATTACACTTCCAATCCATAAAAAAATTCTTTCATCAAAAAAAAATAAATTCACTGGTCACACCGAATATATTGCAGATGCTTGTGGTCTTAAAGGTAATGAAGTGATGCTATTATCAAACAAAAAGTTAAATGTAGCTCTTGCTACAACCCATATTGCACTGAAGGATGTTCCAAGCAAAATTACTCAAAAAAGCTTGTGTGCCACTATTTCAACTCTTCATCATGATCTGAAAAAAAAATTTAATATAACCCATCCAAAAATCACTGTAACAGGTTTAAATCCTCATAGTGGTGAGGATGGTGAGTTTGGTGATGAGGAGATAAAAATAATAAAGCCAGCTATCTGTGAAATGGAAAAGCTAGGTATTTCAGTTAATGGCCCTATTCCTGCGGATACTGCATTTACAGCAAAAATAATGAAAAAAACGGACTGTTATCTAGCGATGTATCATGATCAAGGATTAGCTCCCTTTAAAGCTCTCAGCTTCGGAAAAGGCGTTAACGTAACACTCGGATTGCCAATTATAAGAACATCGGTAGACCATGGTACTGGGCTTGACATTGCTGGCTCGAATAAAATTGACCCTAGTAGTTTTTTTGAATCAATAAAATTAGCGATTAGTTTAGCTAAAAATCAATATTGAAAGCAAAAAAAAAATTTGGTCAAAATTTTTTAGTCGATCGTTATTTCATATCTCAAATCATTAAGGAAATTAATCCAAAAGAAAGCGACCATATACTAGAAATTGGACCGGGCAAAGGAGCAATCACCGACCCTATATTAAGGAAAATTAATCATATCTCAGTTGTTGAAATTGATCCTGATATGATAAAAATTTTAAAGAACAAAATTAGCCCTATAAACATATCGGTATTAGCTGAAGATATTCTAAGTATTGATAATGAGTTCTTTGAAAAATTTAATAAAATTATTGGGAATTTACCCTATTACATAGCAACTGAAATAATATTAAAACTTACAAAAATATACAGCTCTTCTTCCGAACTTTATTTTATGGTTCAAAAAGAAGTTGCTGAGAGAATAACTGCTAAACCATCAAACAAATCTTTTGGACGGTTATCGGTTATCCTTCAGTATTATTTTGATGCTGAACTTTTATTTGAGTTACCACCAGCAGCCTTTTTCCCACAACCTAAAATTACTTCTGCATTTATTAGGTTAATAAGAAAAAAAAGGGTTAGCAATAAGGTCATTGATAAGGATAGCTTCGAACAAATTATTAAAATAGCTTTTTCCCAAAAAAGAAAAACAATTAAAAATAACTTTAAAAATATTTTATTTGATAAAGATTTTGTAAAACTTGAAATATCGCCAAAAATTCGAGCTGAAACACTTACCATAGAACAATTCATAAGATTAGAAAATTATGTCTCGCAAAATAATATAAATTTTGATTGCTGATATAATTCAATTGTTTTTTTAGGAGTAAAAATGAAAATAATATTAATTGGTGCCCCGGGAGCTGGAAAAGGAACCCAAGCCACTTTCTTAAAAGAAAAATATAAGATTCCTCAAATATCTACAGGTGATATGCTTCGAGCAGCAGTAAAAGGCAAAACAGATTTAGGATTGAGGGCTGAAAATTTTATGAATCAAGGCCTATTAGTTCCTGACAACTTAATAATAGATTTAGTTAAACTAAGAATTGATGAGGATGACTGCAAAAATGGTTTTCTTCTTGATGGTTTTCCAAGAACAATTCCGCAAGCTCAAGCAATGATAGATGCTAAAATATCTATTGAGTACGTTATTGAAGTAGCTGTTCCAGACAATGAAATCGTTACTAGACTCACAGGTAGAAGAATTCATCTTGCTTCAGGGAGGATTTATCATGTAACGCACAACCCGCCAGCAGTTGATGGAATTGATGATGTAACAGGGGATCCACTCATTATTCGTGATGATGATAAAGAAAGTACGATTATTAAGAGACTCAAAACCTATCATGAGCAAACAGAACCTCTTGTTAATTTTTATTCAGATTTAGCTAAAAAAGATTCATCAAATACACTCAACTTTATTTCAATTAATGGGGTTGATAGGCCTGATAATATAAATTCAAAGATTGCAAATAAATTAAAATAAATATGCAAGAAGAATATCCTTTTAAAGAAATAGAAAAAAATATTCAAAGTTTTTGGGATACTAATCAAACATTTGAATCATCAGAAAATTCAAATAATAAAAAATATTATGTTTTATCAATGTTTCCTTACCCAAGTGGAAAGCTTCATATGGGTCATGTCAGAAATTATACAATTGGTGACGTAATTTCAAGATTTAAATTAATGAATGGATTTAATGTTATGCAACCTATGGGTTGGGATGCATTTGGGCTGCCTGCTGAAAATGCAGCGATTCAAAATAAAACCGCACCAGCAAAATGGACGTATCAAAATATCGAGCATATGAGAGAGCAGCTAAAAGAGCTTGGGCTTGCCGTTGATTGGCAAAGAGAAATTGCAACATGCTCTGTTGAATACTATAAGTGGGAGCAGTGGCTTTTCTTAAAACTTTACAAACAGGATATGGTTTATAAAAAAACATCAACCGTCAATTGGGACCCAGTTGACCAAACAGTTTTAGCTAATGAACAGGTAGTGGATGGGAGGGGATGGAGATCAGGAGCACTGGTTGAAAGAAAAGAGATTCCACAGTATTTCATGAGAATTACAAAATATGCTGACGATTTACTTGAAGGTCTTAAAGATTTAAATGATTGGCCAGAGCAAGTCAAAACAATGCAAAAAAACTGGATTGGAAGAAGTGAGGGTTGTGAGATTGAATTTAAACTCATCCATAAAAATAATTCATCGGAAGACCTTTCAAACAATAAGATTAATAGAATAAAAGTTTATACCACAAGACCAGATACTATAATGGGAGCGACATTTTTAGCAATTGCCTCTGAACATAAATTATGTCAAATGATTGCTGACGTTCAGATACAATCATTTATTAAGAATCTTAGTAATAATGTTTCAGAAGCTGATATAGCCACAGCAGAAAAAGTAGGAATTTTTACTGGCCTATACGCCTTACATCCCATTTCAAACAAAAAAATACCTATTTGGATTGCAAATTATGTATTAGCTGGATACGGTGAAGGTGCAATTATGGCGGTTCCTGCACATGATGAAAGAGACTTTGAGTTTGCAAAAAAATATGAGCTATCCGTCATTCAAGTAATAAAAAACGAATCAGGAATTAATGAATTAGCCTATACAGGTAATGGAAAATTAATTAATTCAGATGAATTTAACGGGCTGGAGAGCTCTAGTGCTCAAAAAATAATTACTAAAAAAATTGAATCCTTAAATAAAGGTAAAGGGAAAATACAATACCGCATAAGAGACTGGGGTATTTCAAGACAACGATATTGGGGCTGCCCAATTCCCATGATTTATTGTGAAAAGTGTGGAGATGTTCCAGTTGACGAAAAAGAGCTTCCGATAGAGCTGCCTGAAAACATTAAAATTGACGCACAAGGATCACCTTTAAAGAAACTAAAAGATTTCACAGAGTGTAATTGCCCAAATTGCGGTAGCAAGGCGAAAAGAGAAACCGATACACTGGATACTTTTTTTGAATCCTCTTGGTATTTCGCAAGGTATGCGAGTTTTGATCAACCTGATGCAATGCTTGATAAACGAGCAAAATATTGGCTACCAGTAGACTATTATGTTGGTGGTATTGAGCATGCGATCTTGCATCTTTTATACGCACGGTTTTTCAATAAAATTTTATACGATATGAATTTAGTTGATACTACCGAACCATTTAAAAAATTATTGACGCAAGGGATGGTTCTTAAAGATGGAACCAAAATGTCAAAATCTAAAGGGAACACCGTTGACCCTAATGAATTAATAAAAAAATATGGTGCTGATACCGCCAGACTTTTTATTATGTTTGCTGCTCCAGCAGAACAAAGCTTAGAGTGGTCAGACAAAGGTATTGAGGGCTCTCACCGGTTTCTAAGAAAACTTTGGTCATTAACTTTTGTCCACCAAAATAATAACAAAGATTTAGGAAGTATAAGTGAAAAAGAAATAACTAACTTACGTTACAAACTTCACTCTACGATAGAGAAAGTAACAGATGACTTAAATAGACGTAATAGTTTTAATACAGCCATATCATCTATTATGGAACTCATTAATGCATATTCAAAGCCTCAGGATATGAGAACGATACCATTCAAAATAAGGGAAGAAATGTTTGAGAATGTCATATTGATGTTGAATCCATTTGTGCCTCATATTGCAAAAGCATTATGGGAGATTCTGAATCCTGAAAATTCAATCGAAAATTCACAATGGCCGCAAGTTGACAAAAATGCTCTAATCAAAGATGAAATTTCAATCGTGCTTCAAGTGAACGGTAAGTTGAGAGCAAATATGCTAATATCAACTGAAGATTTAGAAATTGAAATTAAAAATAAAGCACTTTCTCAAGAAAATATAAAGAAATATACAGATAAAAAAGAAATAATAAAAACTATATATGTTAAAAATAAATTAGTGAATATTGTGGTTAAGAATTAAATTATGCAAATTTTTCTAAAAGAATTAGCTATATTAGGGCTTATCATAATGATAGGCGCATGTGGCTTCCAGTTAAGGGGAGATATCACAGCAAATTTTGATTCTATTTCAATTTCAGGAGGAACCTCGAGCTTCAATAAAACGCTCCAAAGGAAATTTAGACAAGCTGGAATCTCAATAAAAAATGCCTCCGAGGCAGAAAAAATTGTAGAAATAATAGAAAATACATTTACTAAAACAATATTGACCTTAACAGGAACAGGTTTAGTAAGTGAATATGAATTAGAATATGTAGTTACTTACCGATTCAAAAGTAAGGATGGTCCATGGAACCTCCCCGTAAAAATTGAAGCTTTAAGAACTTATACTTATGACGATTCAGATATTCTAGCTAAAGATGAAGAAGAAAAGAGACTTGTGTCGGGTATGGAAGATCAGTTAATTAGAACAATGGCTACCCAAATTTCACTCTCAAAATAAAATGCTAGTAAAATTTGCACCTACTAAAATACTTTCTAATCTTAAAGAGAATAAAAAAAATTGTTTGGTCGTGGTTGGCAATGAACCAATACAAATTAATGCTGTAAAAGACGACATCAATAAGTCAGTTCAAAATGATTCTATAGATAAAATTCAAATAAAAGTTGAAAATGACATTGATCTAAATCAGCTTGATCACACGTTTAATAATCAATCACTTTTTAGCTCACAAATATTATATGAATTAGAAGTATCTGAAGGGATCATCAAAAAAGAAATCAAAGAAAGTATCCTAAAAAAAATAGATGCGCACACAGATAGCTATTTTATTTTCTATTTTAAAAAAGATTTTAAAGAATTTAAAAAGCAAAATTGGTTTGAGCTTCTAAAGAATTTAAGTCTGACAATAATTACAGAGGAACCTAGTATTGAACAAATCTCTCAAGCAATGGACGATAGAATGGACTTTCATCAAGTGAAACTTTCAAAGGAAGCTAAAAAACTTCTTATTAATTACTCAATGGGCAATCTAATTCAAGCTGAAAATGATATAAAAAAAATAAAATTAATCTATGATAAACAAGAAGTTGATGAGTCGTTGCTTAAAAGTCTTATAAGTAATGGATCAAGATATGATGGCTTTAATTTTATCGAACATTGCATCAATGGAGACTTTAAAAAAACAAATGAAGCAGCCATCTATCTTGAGGAAGAAGGTATACAGCCTTTAATGATTAATGGCTTATTCGCTTGGTTTTTCAAAGCCGTTTCTAGAATTAAGTTATCAAAAAATCAATCTATTAACTCAAATATTTTAAAGAAGTTAAGAATATATGGAGCTTCTCAGAATCTAGCTTCACAGACAAGTAAATCTTTAAGTTCAAAACAAGTAGAAGCTTGCTTAAATAAAATTCAAGAAATAGATCAAATAGGTAAGGGTATAAAAATTGGAGATCCTTGGTTAGAAATAAATAGGTTTTCAATGGGAATAGCAAAAATGATGCATAAAGGAATAAGTTTGAAAAATGAATGAATATATTCAAAATATTGGAGCTAATGCCAGAAAAGCAAGTCATAAACTTTCTTATGTATCAACCAACCAAAAGAATAATTTTCTCGAAATTTTAGCAAAGTCTATAAAAGAAAATCAGAAAAATATTATTGAAGCTAATTCTATAGATCTTTTAGAGGCTAATAAGAGTAATTTTGATGATGCTTTTATTGATAGGATGACGTTATCAAAATCTAATATTGAAAGTATGTGTAATGGAATATTACAAGTAAAAAATCTTGAGGACTTAATTGGTAAGGTAATCAATAGAAAAAAAAGGCCTAGCGGAATAGAAGTCTGTCAGATGAGAGTCCCGATAGGTGTGATTGGAATGATCTACGAATCAAGACCTAACGTAACAATAGATTCAGCCACATTATCTATAAAAGCAGGCAATGCAATTATTTTAAGAGGTGGTAGTGAAACAATTAATTCTAATATGTATCTAGGAAAATTAATTTCTGAAGCTCTTATTGAGTCAGGATTACCCGAAAAAGCTGTACAAATTATTGAATCCACCGACAGAATGCTTGTTGACAGCTTGATAAAGATGGATGAATTTGTTGATGTAATTATTCCAAGAGGAGGTAAAAGTCTTATCCAAAAAATAACTGATTGCGCAACAATTCCTGTAATTAAACATTTAGATGGGAATTGTCATATTTATGTCGATGAATTTGCAGATATTGATAAAGCAGTTTCTATCGTAGATAATTCAAAAACACAAAGGCTAGGAACATGCAATACGCTTGAGTCACTTGTTGTATCATCAAAAATTGCTGAAGAGTTTCTTCCTAGAATTTATAAAATATTTGATCAGAAAAACATAGAAATTCGTGGATGTAAAAAAACAAAAGGTATTATTGGACAAATAAAACTTGCCGTCGATCAAGATTACTTTGAAGAGTATCTTGGTCCATATATTTCATGTATTGTTGTTAACTCTCTTGAAGAAGCAATAAACCATATTAATAAATATTCATCTAAGCATACAGAAGCAATAATTACTGCTAACGAAGCTAATGGGCTAGAATTTATTAGGGCAATTGATTCATCAAGTGTCATGATTAATGCGTCAACAAGATTTGCTGATGGTTTCGAATATGGCCTAGGGGCAGAAATTGGTATTTCAACAGATAAGATTCATGCAAGAGGGCCAGTTGGGCTTGAAGGGTTAACATCTCTAAAATATATTGTATTTGGTCAAGGTGAAATTAGATCATAATTTAAAATCTATGCCTCTTGTTGGGTTGTTTGGTGGGGCATATGATCCTATACATAATGGTCATTTAATGATTGCCGATAGCCTGACTAATAAGTTAAAGCTTGATCAATTAATTTTCATACCGACTGGAATATCAGTAACAAATAAAAATTTAACATCTGCAGATCATAGATTTAATATGATCAAGCTAGCTCTGACAAATAGCAAATTAAATGTGTCCACATATGAAATAGATAAAAGCCTAAATGCCGAAAAATCATTTACTTTTGATACACTCAAACACTTCTTTGAAAAAAATAATACGATTAATTTTTTTATCATGGGAAGTGATAATTTCTTAAAAATTAATACATGGAAAAACTGGGATAAACTACTTAATTACGCTCATATTATTTTAGTTGATAGGAAAATTTCGAGCCTCTCTTCCATTAAAGATAATGAGGTAAAAAAATTTTATGAGCAGCATTTAGAAGAAAACTTTAACAATTTAAAGCTTAAAAGAAACGGCTATATATATAAACACCAAATAGATTATATTGATATAGCCTCTTCAGAAATAAGAGAAAGACTCCAGCTAAAAAAAGAAGTAAGTGATCTTATACCAAAAAAAATTAAAAGATATATAGCTGACAATAACCTCTACAAATTATTTGGCCAAGTTACATAATTTTTTAAATTTTCAGGTTTTAGGTCTGGACTATATGGGATGGTAGCAATAAGAGGCTGCTTTATTCTTTGTTTTAATGAGGAAATATTTACATCTAACTCAAGCATATTATTATCTAAAATATTAGCTACCCACCCAAAAACTTTTTGTCCTCTATTCAATATTGCTTCTATAGTCAAAAGGCTATGATTAATACAACCTATTTTAATGCCTATAACAACAATGATTGGAACATTAAGTTCTTCAACTAAATCAGCTATTAAAGTGTTCTCGCCTAATGGAACTAAGTATCCGCCTGCTCCCTCAATCAAAAGGTAATCTGCCTTTCTTTTTAAAGTTTCTGCATGCTTTTTGATTTTTATAAAATCAATTTCAATATTATGTTTTTGAGCAGCTATATGTGGGGCCATAGGCTCATCAAATGAATATGTATTAATTTCGCCTATCTCTAATTGCAGGTTTGATTCAAATTTTAGTAAGTTAACGTCTTCATTAGCAGTTTGATCATTTTTCCTATCAATTCCAGCAGCAATTGGTTTCATACCTATGACTTTTTTATGATGGAATTTAATGAATTGCATTAAGATACAAGTCACAAAAGTTTTACCTATACCTGTATCTGTTCCTGTAACAAAAAAAGTATTATTCATGTTTTATCTCAAATGTTTTGAAGTTTTGATTTTTATTCATATTCCAAGCATGCCCATAAATCACCTCATATGTTGCAGGAAGTAGCCCAGATTTTTTGTATTTATCATATTCTGTAGCAATTTTTTTAAAGTAATTTTTACCTCTAAGGCCATTCTTTTGCTGACCATTTGAGCTTGTGGCACCTATATTTTTAATATCTGCAAATAATTTTTCAACATCACTATAAGTAAGGGTGTATTCATCTGAATCTAAAACAGGATCAGAAAAACCGTTTGCTACTAACATATCCCCTATTTCATGCATATCGATAAAACTATTCACGGTATCATTTTGAGATAGTTTTTTATTGATTGCTGATAATTCAGTTAATGTTTTAGGGCCAAATGTACTAAAAATGAATAGTCCACCATAGTTTAAAATTTCTTTAATCCCTAAAAATGTTTTATCTAAATCAGTACACCATTGAAGAGAACTTGAAGTCCAGACCAAGTCTATTAAATTTTTTTTAATTGGTAAATGCTCCATATCCCCACAAATATATGAGATATTATTCTTTCCTAGTATTTTATTTAGCCCTAAAAAGTCTTTTTCTTTAGATTTAGCAAGCATCAACATTCTTTCTGAAAAATCATAATTGATAATATTTTTATTCTTATAAATATTTTTAAAACCTGGATTATTTTCACCTGTTCCTGAACCTAAATCTAAAATATAATTTGGCGCTATCTTAATAAGTGATAAGCGATCAAACAAGTCTATTGAGATTTGTTTTTGAAGAACTGAATATTCATCATATGTCATTGCAGCTCGATTAAATGCCATTCTTTTTATTTTTTTATTGATCATTTTGTAAGAATTTTTTAACTGATGCAGTTATTGTTTCCTTATGGCTAATAAATGGCATATGGTTGGCTCCTTTTATCTCTTTTAAAGTAGCCCCCTTAATTGTTTCATATAGCCAAATGGATGCCTTTGTGCTTGTAAGTCTATCCTTATCTCCTGTAATTATTAATGTATGTTTATCAATTTTTTTCACATCATTTCGTAGGTCAGCTTCCTTTAAAACATTAAGCGCGGACTGCATAGCACTCTTATTTTCACCTCTTAATTCAATAAATTCTTTTTTTAAAAATCTCATTATTTTTTTTGAATCATTAATACCTCTTGTTTGAATTAAAAAAAATTTCATAAGGGTATCATTTAAATTTTTCTTTGCTTCTGTTTCAAAATTTAAAAAAAATTGTTTATTCACTCCATAAGGCCAATCTATTTTTTCAACAAAACATGGTGTTGTTGACATTAAAATTAATTTTTCAACAAATTCAGGCATTTTGATTGCCAAGTACATAGCGACTTGCCCCCCTAATGACCATCCTAGAATATTGCACTTCTTTATTGGCACATTAGCTTTTATCTCTTTTGCTATATTATCTAGTGTATAAGGCGAAATTGATACGCTACCGCCCATACCAGGAAGATCAACCACATAGACAGTAACAAATAACTTCAATTCATCTACTAAAGAATTCCATATTTCGCTATTTACACCCCACCCATGGATCATCAAAAGAGGATCTCCCCTTCCTCCTAAGGACTTAATTTTCATTTTTAACTATTTCATTTATAGCTTGAGCTAATTTTTTAATGTCCCCTTCTGAATGAAGGGCTGAAATTGAAACTCTTAAGCGTGAACTTTCTATCGGAACAGTTGGAGGTCTTATAGCGGGAACATATAACCCTAATTCGTTAAGAAGTTTGGAAATCTTTATTGTCTTTTTAGCATCTTTAATCATTAGTGGTTGGATTGGAGTAATTGAGTCTACTAAGAGATTTTTTTGATTGATTAACCTTCTAAATAAATATACGTAGTCATTTACTTTTTTTCTTAGAGAGTGGTTTTTCTTAATTATTTCAAATGATCGTTTAATCCCATACATAAGTGCAGGTTGCTCCGCCGTTGTATAGATATATGCTCTAGACTTATTTATAACAAGATCAACAATTTTTTTATTGGCACATACCAAGGCCCCTGAAATACCAACAGCTTTACTGAGTGTTAATGTATAAATAATCCTCTCTTTTGAAATCTTCTTAATTGAATCTTTTTTTTCAAAATGTTCCAATATTCCCTGACCACTTTTGCCAAGAATTCCATATCCGTGAGCATCATCGATATATAAGTATGCATCATACTTTTTAACTAATTTAACCAATTCAGGAATCTTTGCTAAATCACCATCCATACTAAAAACACCATCAGTAACAATCAACTTCTTCTTTTTTGTTTTGTTTTTTTTAAGATGATTCTCTAACGCGACCATATCACTGTGAGGAAACCGAATAAATTTTCCCCTACTTAGAATGCAGGCATCGTTAAGTGAGGCATGATTAAGTCTATCCGCATAAATAAAAGAATCTTTTTCAACAATGGTTGTAATTATTCCTAAATTTGCAAGATAGCCAGATGAAAATAATATTGATGATGCAAATCCTATATTA
>Ga0209634_1001927_pt1 | contig 14872 bp, 19 predicted proteins | sample LinPmetageLP40_FD_184043 | JGI IMG/M metagenome (GOLD analysis project Ga0209634, IMG submission 184043) | Marine viral communities from the Pacific Ocean - LP-40 (SPAdes) (version 2) | ecosystem: Environmental > Aquatic > Marine > Oceanic | place: Pacific Ocean | collected 2010-08-26
TGAAGAATTTAAAAGAGATGTAGTCTGTGTGATAGTAGATGAAGTACACATGGCCAAGGCAGATGTACTCAGAAGACTGTTAACCAATGTGTATGGATATGTTCCAATTCGTTGGGGACTCACTGGTACAATACCAAAGGCTGAATATGAATTCAAATCGTTGCATGTAAGTTTAGGCAACGTTATCCACAAAGTGTCTGCTGTAGATTTACAAGAAAAAGGCTTACTGGCCAATTTGAACATTGAAGTTATGCAACTGAATGACTTCGTAGAATATAAAAATTACAGAGAAGAACAAACATATCTGGTAACCAAACAATCAAGGATTGATTACATTGGCCGAATGGTTCAGCAAATGTCACAAAGCGGTAACACACTGGTGTTGGTTGATAGAATTAAATCAGGTGAATTGTTAACATCAGCAGTGCCAGGTGCAACATTTGTAAGTGGTTCTATGAAAGCCAATGATAGAAAAGACACCTATGATGAAATCAAAGAAGGTGAAGGCAAAGTTATTGTGGCCACATACGGAGTTGCGGCAGGGGGTATAAACTTGCCACGTATATTCAATCTGGTGCTACTAGAGCCTGGCAAGTCGTTTGTTAGGGTCATACAGAGCATAGGTAGAGGTATACGTAAGGCCAAAGACAAAGACTTTGTACAAATATGGGACATATGCTCTACAGCAAAGTTTTCTAAAAGACACCTTACAGAACGTAAAAAGTTTTATCGTGAAGCAGAGTATCCTTTTACAATAACAAAGGTTGACTATCAATAGATAATCCGCATATAATACAGTAATGCAACTGCTTACTTTAGAAAACGAATCTTACTTGATGGATCGTGTACCCGACAAAGTTGATGAAGACTTGCGTTTTTCAGTCTTAGACAATTCGGATATTACAAATCCAGATTTTTTCTTTGTGCCTTTGATATATCTAGAATCATTTTCTTCTCCTTCTGCTGTACTAGAAATAGGAAAAAACAAAATTCAAATGCCATTAGATTGGCACATACTGTTGGGAGACCCGGAGTGTGGGGATTTGGAAATTGTGCCATTAACATCATTGAATGATAGATCATATCATGCTTTCTGTTTCAATCCACTGTCTGACTCAATGCCAAGATATCAAGAAGTTAGAATCACAAACATATACAACGAAGTTGATTGGTTTTTTCCTAGAGTGAAATCCAACCAATTGATCACAGTGCCGACATCAGCAAAAACTAAACCTGACTGTGCCTTTTTCATAAAAGAAATAAATCGAAACACTGATATGGTTATACTTAATAATTTGTTTCATGCTTAATTTTAAATTTACAAACGCCGGCCCATTAAAAGTAATTGCAGGTCCATGTCAAATTGAATCAAGAGATCATGCGATGAAGATGGCCGAAATCATTGCCAACATTTGTCACGAAGAAGGCATGCGTTGGGTTTTCAAATCATCGTTTGATAAAGCCAACAGATCTTCTGCACAAGGCCCACGCGGAGTAGGAATCAAAGATGGATTAAAAATATTACAAGAAGTAAAAGACCAATTCCAATGCGGAATATTAACAGACATACATCTCCCCAATCAAGCCAAACCTGTAAGTGAAGTGGCTGACATCATACAGATTCCTGCTTTTTTGTGTAGACAAACGGATTTGATTGTGTCAGCATCAAAAACAGGAAAAATTGTAAATGTAAAAAAAGGTCAATTTTTGTCTTACACAGACGTAGACAATATTGTGCAAAAAGTATTAAGCACCGGCAACAAAGAATGTATTATTACAGAACGGGGTACTAGTTTTGGTTATGGCAACTTGGTCGTGGATATGCGTGGGATTGCTTATATGAAACAAAAAGTAAATCCTAAGAGTGCAATCACTACACCTATTGTATTTGATGGCACACACTCCGTGCAACAACCAGGAGGCCTTGGCACATCTTCCGGTGGTGATAGAAGTATGGTAGAACCATTATGTTTGTCTGCTGTGGCTCAAGGTATATCTGCTGTATTTTTAGAAGTTCATAATGATCCTGACAATGCTCCATCAGATGGGCCTAACATGCTGTATCCAGAAGATTTTCAAAAACTAATACACAAATTAAAAATACTAGACGCCACTGTAAAACAGAAGTTATAATAAACATATGGCCGCTAAGTTTCTCGATATAAAAGCAATGATGGGTGCAGTTGACAGACGCGACAAAGCGTGGTACAATAGACTATCAGAAGAGGATAAAAAATTGTATTCGCCATATATGACAATGAGATGGTCAGCATCTGCAGAAGACAAAAGATTGCAGGCAAAAGACCCAGACCTACATCAAAACATACAAGAATATTACGTGCAAGAAGTGAATGAAAAAGTTAACAAGCATCACTGGACTTTATCAAAAAATCATAAAGGATTGTTATGGCAATTAAATGCAATGTGTGGCTCAACCTTTGATCGATTATTTCATCCGTGGATCCCTAGCAAAAAGAAAACCACTACAAAAACCAAAACAAAAGATAAAAAATCAAAAATGCAACAACTACAAGATCTATTTCCAAATGCAAAACAAAAAGATTTAGAAGTGTTAGATGCAACTATGTCTACTAAAGAATTTACAGAGTTAAAATCACAGTATGGAATCGACAAATAAACCAGAGTGTCCTAAGTGTGAATCTTTCTTGAATGATCAAGGAAGATGCAAAAACTGCGAAACATTAGAACTATTTGATTTAGGATTAAAAATATCAAGAAGAATGAAGGCAGAAGCATTAAAGGATCCTGGTAAAGAATTGCTAGACAGAATAGAAGCAAGAAATCCTGAAGCTAGCAGTAAAACTTGATTAACCAAGCAACGGCTGTTAAACTAGATACAATGCCAACATGTCAATACTGTAAAAAATCATTCTCCAAACAAAGTACTCTTGAAGTTCATATGTGTGAGCCAAAAAGACGCTGGAGTCAAAAAGACAACAAAATTCACGTGTTGGCATTTGAAATTTTTAGAAGATTTTATGAAATGAACTTTAGCAATCAAAAACCAAAAACGTTTACTGATTTTGCACAATCACAATACTACAAGGCGTTTGTAAAAACTGCAACATTTATTACTGAAAACACACCCATAGAAATTGGTGCATTTATCGACTGGCTTTGCACATCAAAAATAAGAATAGACTCGTGGGCCAAGCAAGGCACAATAGACTCATATCTAAAACATTTAATTCGCACAGAACCGGTACCACAAGCACTCAACAGAACTATAATGACCATGGGTGCATGGGCAGAACAAGAAGATGCAAGGCTTGAAGATTTTTTTAAATATGTAAATTTAAACAGAGTGTGTCAAATGATTGTGAATGGTAGAATATCTCCGTGGGTATTGTTGAATTGTGAAACAGGCAAAGACTTGATAAGTGTGATGCATGATGATCATATAAAAATGATATTTGAAATAATTGATCCAGAGTGGTGGAAGAGAACGTTTAAAAAAAGAGATGAAGATCTTGACTTTGTGAGAAACACATTGAGAGAGGCAGGTATAGAATAAATGCCAGACATAGATATTGACTTTGCTGATAGACAAAAAATATTAGATCAGTTGCCTCATGTCAAAGCAACCATTAATGATCACAAAGGCATCAAGTCACATAACACAGGTGTATATTTTACGGATGCTCCTTCGATTCCTGGCACCAACCAATGCTCATTAGATTATCAAGTAGCAGATGAACTTGGTTACTTTAAATTAGACTTGCTTAATGTAAACATGTACTCGCAGGTCAAATCAAGAAGTCATTTGCAAGAACTGTTTGACAAAGAACCACCATGGCACAAATTACAAAACAAAGAGTTTGTTGATCAATTGTTTCATTTGAATAATCATTATGATGTGGTTGCAAAATTACAGCCTGGTAACTTAGAACAACTTGCGGCCTGCTTGGCTATTATTCGCCCAGCCAAAAGATATCTACTGAACATGACTTGGGAAGAAATATTACAAAAGGTATGGGATAAGCCTACTGATGGTCAATATTTTTTTAAGAAAGCACATGCTTTTTCCTATGCAGGCGCAGTTGCAGTGCATATGAACTTAATTGACTCTACGAATTAGTTGGACAGTTTTTCTACGTATTCTTTTAGAAGAAGTAAGATCGCTCAGTTGCACAATTGGCCCAAATACTATTGTGCTTTCTTTTAGAGCAAATGAAACCAAGTAGGGTCTAAACACACTGAAACTGTCGCCAATGAATATGTTAATAGGCAGTTTCCTGTTTGATTCCCACCACCAAGTTTTACCGTTTTCCAAAAATAGTGTGCGTAACTGGTGTGGTATAGCATCATAATTGTAAATGCTGATTACTTTTGGATCACAGTTTTGACAGATGCCCAAATACTCTTCTTTGCCCACCTTAATAAGTGTGAGAAAAGGGTGATTCGATTGAATATTTTCTAGATCAACAGTCATTTGTTGTAGTTACCATTATGTTTTCGTCATCGTTGGTATAATGGTTATATAAATATTTAAAATGCTATGCAGTATCAAACAGGATATAACCTTACAAATCTTATAGATGTGTTTGTTCACACCTCGGGTACTGAGAGAAGAGTCGAAAAAGTGTACGAAAGAACAATAAAATTATATAGAGAATTTGACAACAAGTTCACTGTGGTTGTTAAAAATCAAGATCAAAAGAAACAGTTTGTAGATGGTGCTTCATGCGAACTACAAATATCAGATGAAGACGATAATCTTGTGATTACAGTTGTGGGTGTTGTGTCAGATGACGGTAGCACTGTTGCTACTAAAGGACAGATAGAATTCACTATATCAGAATCTAACATGCTGAAGTTGGATGGTCGTTACTATCATGGTGTACTAAGATTCACTGATACTGATTCAACTGTAAAGCCACTGTATGCTGACACAAGATATGGCGCGGCATTGAACTTTGAAGTGATGACTGATGCTAGTCCTGAGTTCACCGAATCTAAACTTATAACAGAATTTTCTTTTGTAGGCGATGAGCATGTGTCAACAACCATAGATGCAGAACCAAATAAAAATTCAAACTCAGCGTTGCACACTGCTGTGTATTATCTTACAAACTTCACAGGTTCGATCAAAGTCATGGGCACCATGACTGACGGTGCGTCATATGGCACTGACTCACAACAGTCTGAATTTTTCCAAATAGACAGACAGACCTATGATGATGTAAGCACACCGCAATACGTAAACTTCACTGGTGTCTTTAGACGAGTAGCATTTGTAATTACACTGTCTGATTCCTCAACCATACTAACCGGTGTAGATAAGATCCTGTACAGAGTTTAGTGGCAGTAGACATTTTACATTGGCTAGAGCCTGAGGTTGCTATTCCTTACGACACATGCGATGAAGACTTCTTGTACTCTTGTCGTGTGCCACTAGACATTCTGCATCAATTACAAAAATGCAATAAAAAGATTTTAGCATTGATCGACTTTTGTTGTCGGCCGATACCTAAAGACATTGATTGGCATCAATATGATCTAGTAGTTGGTATTCTGTTTGAAGAACTGTTAAGTCCAACTGACGTACATTCTTTTATCAAATACATGAACACAAAACGATATCCGTTAGCACAGATAGGTTGCATCACTTACAAAAGTTTGAATTACAAAGACATACCAATTAGTTTTCAATTGCAGTTGCCATACGAAGACAGATATCAATACATGTTGGATTTTCAGGTTGATAATCTGCAAGCCAAATATGATTGGTTATGTCTAATGGGGCAGCCTCACCCACATAGAATAAATGTTGTGCAAGACATCAGACAGCATGAAAATATTTTAAAATCATTTGCATCACATCTAGATGAAGATGATCCTGCACTACAAGGAGAGAAACCAATCAGAATAGATCAAGGAAGAAGTCATTGCACACATCCTAGCAACATTGAATTGTATAATCAATGCCGAGCAGAACTAGTAGTGGAGACTGCATATTGGGATTGTGATTATAGTCCATGGCTTACAGAAAAAACATGGAGAGCTGTGTTATACGGTATGCCGTTTGTGGTTGTTGGTCATATGCACACTTTGAAATATCTACACTCGTTGGGTTACAAAACATATTCCGATCTGTGGAGTGAAGATTATGATAATCTAAATGATCAACAAAGATGGCCTGCTATCCTAGAATTGATCAACCGACCACTTGCCATTGATCCGGAAGTTGTAGAACAAATTTTGTTACACAACCTACAAAACTATGTTACAATAACTAACAACATGGAAGCACAAAGAATTCAAACTTTGTGGAACACAATAAAATGATGTATGCATCTGTATTTTTACTGTTAATAATAAAACATTGTATCTGCGATTATGGTATTCAAGGCAGGTTTGATCCTAAAGCAAAGAAAGATACATGGCTGTCTTCTAGACTATGGTTACATGGGTTTGATCATGCAGTGGGGACCGCAATGGTTTTTGCTGTGTTCTGTGTGTGGTTATCTTTTGCCATGCCAAATTCCAATGCACTGATGTATCTGTCTATTGTTATTTTTGCTTTCAGTGACCTTGTGATACACAGCATGATTGATTGTGTAAAAAACAAAGTAATACACGGCAACGGATATAACAGCAGTCAAAGAATTTTTTGGTGGATTAACATGTTTGATCAAATTGCACACAATGTAACCTATTTTATTTTCCTATGGTGCTTTGACAAATACTTTTTTTAAGTTATAATAGTTTTATATGTTTCCTGAACTTAAACAGACAGTCGAGTCACATCTGCCTGCTCGTAGAAAGAAAACACCGTCGGGTTGGATATCTTTCAATGCACCGTGCTGTGTTAGTCAAGGAGAGAGTGCTGACACTCGACAAAGGGGCGGAGTCATATATCCAGGCGATGGATCTATAAACTATCACTGTTTTAACTGTGGTTTTAAAGCCAACTACACGCCAGGTAGATATTTGAATACTAGATTCCGTAAACTGCTAGGTTGGCTGAATGTACCAAGCAGTATCATTGGAAAACTCAGTATGCAGGCCATTGCATTGTCACAAGAAGTCAATCCAGAACAAAAGAAATTGGATGATGAAATAAAATTTGACACAATTAGATTACCAACAGATGCTGAACCAATTCGTACTAATCCATATCTTATCGAACGTGGTATTATAGACGTGCCGCATACTCTGTACGAAGCACCCAAGTCCATGAAGAATAGAATAATTGTGCCTATAAAATGGCAAGGCAGATTAATTGGATATGTGGCCAGAGCAATGACAGACATATCACCCAAATACTTTGCACAAGTACAACCTGGTACACTGTTCAACCTAGACAATCAACACTGGTCTAGAAAATTTGTGATACTGGTAGAAGGTATATTTGATGCTATACAAATAGATGGTGTTGCTATACTAGGGTCTGAAATAGCACACAAACAAAAATTACAAATTGATGCATTGAACAGAAAAGTTATTGTTGTGCCCGATAGAGATCGTGCTGGCACTAAACTTATTGATCAAGCAAGTGAATGGGGATGGTCGGTGTCCATGCCTCCATGGGGACCTGATATAAAAGATGTAAATGATGCTGTGATTAAATACGGGAAGATACTGACCATTCAGGCCATACTCAAGTACACACATGACTCGAAAGCAAAAATAAAAGTAAATGGAAAACTATGGCTTTAATAAAGAGGAGATGGCTCGTTTGATCAAACCATTTAGAATGAGAGTAAAAACGCCTTTGAGATATCCCGGAGGGAAATCAAGAGCCATAAAATTTTTAAATCAGCATTTGCCCAACACAGTGTGCAACTATCGTGAGCCATTCTTGGGCGGTGGATCAATGGCTTTATGGATTGCACAAAGATGGCCACAGTCAAACATTTGGGTCAATGATGCCCACTGGCCACTGTATGCTTTTTGGAGTCAACTGCAGGCCAGAGGCACTGAGATGGCAAAAGAACTAGAAGATATAAAATATCAAACACTGGCATATCCTGATGCACAAAGAGAACTTTTTAAAAACGCCAAACTGGGTTTAGAGTCATCAGATGAGTACGAAGCGGCCAAAAACTTTTATATTGTCAATAAATGCGGATTCTCTGGACTTGCTTCTACATTTTCACAACAGGCATATGATGGTAACTTCACACTGAACAGTATTAAAAAATTAAGAACAGTAGAAACGTTGATACAAGAATGGTCAATTACCAATCATGACTATCGCGATGTGATATATGGTGCATGGGGTGACATAGAAAAAGAACAATTTACGTTTTTAGATCCTCCATATGATATAAAATCTAATCTGTATGGCAAAGATGGTAAATGGCATAAAGGATTTGATCATGTCGAATTTCATAAACAGGTGCAAGGAATACCAGGCGACTGGATGATAACTTACAATTCGAACAAAAACATATTGGACATGTGGGATTCATTCACACTGTTAGAATGGGATTTGACCTACACCATGAGAAGCACTGGCACATATAACCAAGACCAGAAACAGAGAAAAGAATTGTTGATAACCAATTACAAAAGTGATATAATAAAATAATGGCAGACTACACATCAGACTTACAGAAACTATTTTTAGAAATGTTTCTAGCAGACGCAGAATCGTTTGTGAGAGCACAAAATATTTTTAGATATGATCACTATGATATGTCGTTGCGTGAACCTGCAAAGTTTGTGTATGATTATGCACAGGAATACAAAACACTGCCGGATGTCGAAATGGTCAATGCAAAAACTGGTTCACAACTACAATCAGCCTCAGACATTGATCCAAAACATTTCGATTGGTTCCTTGATGAATATGAAAGATTTGCAAGACACAAAGAATTAGAATCTGCCATACTTGCTTCCGCAGACATGCTGGAAAAAGGTGATTATGGTTCTGTAGAAGAAAAAATTAAGAAAGCAGTGCAAATTGGATTGACCAAAGACCTAGGTCTTGATTACTTTGATGATCCTAAAGCAAGACTACAAGCACTGAAAGATAACAATGGCGTATTGCCTACTGGTTGGAAAAACTTTGATAAGAAACTGTTTGGTGGATTCAACAGAGGCGAACTGAATATATTTGCAGGAGGTTCAGGCGCAGGTAAGAGTTTGTTCTTGCAGAATCTTGCAGTGAACTATGCAGAGCAAGGCATGAACTGTGTGTACATAACATTGGAGTTGAGTGAGAATCTTACTGCAATGAGAATGGATGCAATGATGACTGATACTCCTGCTAGAGACATATTCAAAGATTTAGATACACTGGATCTGAAAGTTAGAATGAAGGCAAAGACCACAGGCAAAGTCAGAATCAAATATATTGCCAGCGGAGCAACTGCTATTGATGTTAGAGCATATATTAAAGAGTTTGAAATACAGCATAGCATAAAATGTGATGTGGTGTTGATTGATTACTTGGACTTGTTGATGCCAATGAACAAACGTGTATCGCCAAGTGATCTATTTGTAAAAGACAAGTATGTGTCCGAAGAGTTGAGAAACTTAGCAGTGGATCTAAACTCCATATTGATAACAGCATCGCAGTTGAACAGAGCCAGTGTTGAAGAAATAGAATTTGATCATTCGCACATCAGTGGCGGACTGAGTAAGATACAGACAGCAGACAATGTGATTGGTATCTTTACATCGCGAGCAATGAGGGAGCGTGGCAAATATCAGATACAGTTTATGAAAACAAGATCCAGTTCTGGTGTTGGACACAAAGTGGATTTAGAGTTCAATGTGGACACACTGAGAATACTTGACTTGGCAGAAGATGAAGAGTATCAATCATTTAAGAAACAAGCGCCTTCCATATACAGCAATTTAAAAAGAACATCCACAGTGACTGAAGAACCAAAAGAAGAACACAAAGCCAGTGGTGACGACATAGGCAAAATAAAAGCCAACGTCGAGTCAAGCAAGATAAAAGATCTTATCCGTAATTTAAACAAAAAATAATTTAGTAATTGTAATTGAACAGTGCAATATCAGTTGCAAAATGTTTTGCCACAATATCAATAGTTTCTTGATCATAATAAGTTTTATAATCTCTGTGTGATCCAACGTTGATCTTAGGTAATGGTATTGCACATCCTATCATTCTTTGTATTGAAACAAAGTCATGATCTAAACTTTCATAACGCAGTATCTGGTCAACTCCTTCTGTCCAGTGTTGTTGTTGTTTACTCCAACTGCTCCAGCCCCACTGATCAAAGTTTTGTATAAAAAATTTAAATCCTTTTGACAGATGATTCAATACCATTTCACAGTGATCAATTTGATAGTCTTTGTCTTTGTGTCTTGGGTGTTCGCCTGCGTGATCTGTAACTTCTTGTATATTACTTGTGAGTTTGAATATGTGATGATGATAGTAACTTACCATTCGATCCCACGGGTTTCGAATCACACAGAATGTATGTCCTACATCTTTGTAAACGTTTTGCATTTTCCTACACGTGGTGTGCCTTTTTAAAAATTCAAATCCACCTGCATGTTCTACCAGCCAAGAAGCAATTGATGTGCTGGCTGTCTTCGGTATGTCGATAAAAGTTATTACTGTTGGTTTTCTAACTACAACTGCCATGCAAAATATTTAAGTTAAGAATAAAACTGATCAATCTTTAAAGGCTTACATTCTAAAACTTCAATGTAGTCTGAATTGTTTAGATGTTTTATTCTACCAATGCCTCGAATTACATCATAGTCTGTGTATGGAAAAGGTTGATTGATTGTTAGATCCACATAGTATCCATTGTCTACACCCAAAGTGATAAAGGTCACATATTTTTTGTTGCCTGACTTGTACACTCTACCGTTTGCAACCAAACCAGCAAACTCAATGCGATCCAAATATAGATGTTTGGTATAAAATCCTGGAAGAAACTTTTTGTCAGACCACCATCCATACTTCTTGTATTGCCAAACAGGATCATCAAACTTGTCAGACTTGCTCATAGTGGTTGGTTCCAATCCGGCTCGCTTGGCTTCTGTCTTGTACACCCAACGCTTGTAAGATCCATGACAGTGTTTGAGTGCCGCTGACCAAAATCCTTTTTGATTGTGTGCTTTTTGATAGGCCAGTGCCCAGATGAGTCTGCCCAAATTAACAGCATGTGCTCTGCACAATCCAAATCCACTGAGTGCCTGTAACGATTTGAACACTTCGTCTTTGCGTGGATGATCACCCAATTTGGTCATAAACTCCATCACACGTTCTTCGTTCTTTTTGGCAAATGCTCTGCGATACATGTCTGCTTCGTAATAGTTGCAACCAATCAACTGTGCAATTTGCACAATGGCATCATCTTCGCACACCACCACATCGGATATTCTGTCCGATGTCCAATCATTGAAGAAGGCCGCTTTGCGTCTGCCTTGCAATGCCACAGGTCTTATCAATGCTGTGGCCAAGACACAATCATGCATTGACTGTGGACGAATCGCTCGGAACAGTCTTCTCATGGCTGGAGATTCTCCCTGGGTAACCCCCAACACGTCTCCCCGACTCAACAAAGACGAAGTAGCCTCGTCTATCTCTGGATATTCGTATAAGTTGGTTTGAGAGTCTATGTCTATCAGTTGACTCAGTCCTCTGTTTGCCAATATGTCTACCTTGAGGTGTTCGAGATCCGCGACCTCGTTTTTGTCCAACAGTATTTGATTGGTTTGTGATATTAAAGATTTTGGTAATTGCCTTGTAAACATTAAGATGCCTCCACAGTGTTTTGATATACATTTCTTTTTGCCTTTCAGTTTGTTTTCTATTCGTTTTGCCTCTACTGGATCTATGCCCAATGATTCGTATGTGAACTTCCTGGGCAGTCTTCCTTTGTGCCCCAGTCGTTTTGCCGCTTCGCGTTTGGCCGACTTGTCTTTGTACAGAACATAGTTTGATATTCTGGCTGACTTGCCGGGCCACTTTTTGAAGATGCGATTCATCACTGTCTCTTGTTGATAGTGAGGATAATCAATATCCACGTCTGGCAGATCATCTCTCTTGGGATTGAGAAATCTTGCCACAGGAATGTCCCACTGTAAGGGATCAACATCAGTGATGCCCATAAGGTAACATACCAAAGAAGATCCTGCAGACCCTCGAGTCATGTGAGGTATATCGTGGGTAAGATCTAGTATATCTCGGATTTGACAAAAATAGTCAGTGAACCTAAGTGAGAGTATGATCTCAAATTCTTCTGCAAGTCTTTCTTGGTATTCAAGTTGCGGGGGACATGTGCGTGTGAATCGCGTGGTGAGTCTGTTTATATCTTCTAGCGCCTTTACGTCGGTCATGTTGTGCCTTTGCTTTGTTGTTGCCTTATGTTCGAGTTGTCTCAAACAGTAATCATATTTATCTTGGTACGGTGTACTGAATTACGATCTTGATTGTGTGGTTCGATCTGCCCATCGCATGTTCCACCAGGTGTATTCTTCAGGCGTGCCACAGAACCAAAACTCGTGAATGCCAGTGTCGTGATTGTAGGTGACTGACAGCCACGCCTGTTCATCAGCGTATTTTAAATAGGGAGAACAGTCAACATAGGTTCTTTCATACTTGTGTGCTTCCACATTGGTTTGAAAATAGAAACGCTGTCTTTCAATCAGAGTGCGAAACAGGTCCGATTGGTAGGCGCCTGTCACTCCCCATCGAGTGCGAGGCAGAGACATGTCATAGGGCCAGTCTTGTGAGTAGCCATGCAGTTCGCGTTCAGCCAGGCTGGGGAAATGATCAAATGCAATCACTAGGTAACTGAGATTTTGGTAACTGTGTAGTTTTTGTGATACCACTGATTAAACAACAGGTTATCATATTCTGTCTCACTGAACACCACAATGCGATTGTCGTCTTCTGCAGTTTGATCCAGAGATGAATCCAACCAAACCAAATCAGCATCATACGATCCTGCGCCATGGAATCCCTGCACTGTGGTAGAGTCATTGTAGTAGTTGGCTATCAGTGACTCTAGGCTTTCACTTGCATTTGCAGGTTTCTTGCAGAAGTAGTAGTCATGCAGTTCTGTGGAGTCATACATCACAGAAGTGATGTCTCCATAGTGTGTCATCCATATGTCGCCATCTGAAGTTTTTGTGAAGTTGAATTTCCATTCGCCTGCGTGATCTGACACAATGGCTGGTCGATAGAAGTCGCCTGATAGATCATATGTGGAATCCACAGTGACCATTTCGCCCCACCACACATAGGTATGATTGTTGTGGTGATTGTTCCACTGTGCTTGAGGATCGGCCAACATCTGTCTCACTGTGCTGGCAGTGCCATTGATGATGGCATTGAAATTGTATGTGGTCAAACAACAGGTGTCTGATCCTATGGCAAATGAATTAACCACCACATCAGTGGCCACTGTGGGAGTCTTCTGTGGCACAATGCGAATCACATGATCGCCTGTGCTGAGATCAGCATCAAATGTTAGGTCAGCGGCTGAGTCTCCCAGTGTGATGGTGTGTTTGGTCACACCGTCCAGTGTGATGGCCACTGACACATCCACCATCGCCGCATTTGCTTCTTTGGCAGAGTCAAATGATTCTTGATACTGTGTGTAGGTGCTGTCATCCACTGTGGGTCTTTTTTGTATGTTGAAGGTGTAGGTGCTCATTGTTCAGTATTTAGTGCTCCTGACACCTGCACTGTGTAACGGTTGGTGTTGCCTATGTTGCCGCCCATGTGCAGTTCGTCGATGGAGAACTCCACCCAATCCCCTGCGGACCAGCCAGTGAACACTCGACCGTTAACTTCAAAGTAGTGACCCGAGCGCCAATCTTCCACAAATATCTGTCTGCGTCTGATCCGATCCACTGGGTGAGCATCTCTGAGATTCTGCATGACATCTCGATGTGGTGGCATGGCCATGCCAGGCAGAGCCAGCACAAACAGAATGCGTTGGTCGGCCCATGCACTCACACGGAACTGAGCACACCACTCAAACAGGCCCTGTGCTGAGTCAGCGTCCACGTGATGGAACTCGCCCCACTGTCTCAGTGTGCTCTCAGGATATCCCATGCTCAGCCACGGAGTCATGTGGTCAGGATGATGTGGATCTGCAGTGCCCTGCTCCCAATAACGAGTGTAGGGCAACTGTGAACAGCGTTCCAGAGTTCTTGCAGTGAGTGTGATGTGTCCAGTGCTGACAGTCATTTCTAGTATTTACTGACCCCTGAGAGCCACCAATAAATATTTGACATGCAGTTGCTCGTAGCATCACCTCGAATCAATCACACAGAACATGATCTATGGCGTCACTCTGTGATCTGCACATTTGAAACTCAGACAGGTCACATGGGATTCATCATGAATCAAGCAGTGGCCAACATTGATCATGACAACATATCATCACTGTACGGTGTGGGTCGACTGCCCGTGAACAGAGTGTACTGTGGTGGGCCTGTGCTCACTCAAAGATGCACCATCATGCACACACCAGAATACTCAGTGTCAGGCACCAAACAGGTGGGCGAGTCAGCTGCGATCACATTCAATGATCGTATTGTGGAAGACATTGTGCAGGGTCGTGGTCCAAGAGCCTACAAGATCATGCTGGGATTCTGTCAGTGGCGCAAGGGTCAACTGGCACAGGAAACTGCACAGACCGGAGGTTGGCTCACCATGCCTGCCACCTCAGTGATGTGGGGCAACTACAAACGCAAAGACAAGATGTGGCGCAGATCCTGTGAGTCAGGCGCACTGCTGGCCACTGATGCATTCCTCAACCATGCTTGGGCCTGAGAGCATACATACGTGCAAATGATGACCTCTACACCCTCATGCAGAATACAAGCAGTGGACCATAGGAAAGATCTGTTCTCAATCTCTGAGATAATTTCCCAAGAACTGATGCGGGCCGTTGACAAG
>Ga0209634_1001928_pt1 | contig 14867 bp, 15 predicted proteins | sample LinPmetageLP40_FD_184043 | JGI IMG/M metagenome (GOLD analysis project Ga0209634, IMG submission 184043) | Marine viral communities from the Pacific Ocean - LP-40 (SPAdes) (version 2) | ecosystem: Environmental > Aquatic > Marine > Oceanic | place: Pacific Ocean | collected 2010-08-26
TGTAGATGAGTGGAATCTCTACAGACCGAGAACTCATTTACAGAGAAGAATGCTAAATGTGGTTAAGCGTATCGTTAAAACTTCAGATTCCTTTTGAACGAATCAACATCCCTAGTTTTAACTTGATTACCATCATAATACATTGAGACTGTATCAGAAGGGTTGAGGATGAATTCAATACTTTTACCATCTTTCAAATCGTTGAACAAAGCTTTAGCATTTTCAACAATAGAACCTTTTTCATACTCTAAAAGCCTTTTGTTGATTCCAGCTTCAGTAATTCCTTTTAAACGAATATGTGTACCTAGTTGAACTTCACCCTTAGAGTCTTCACCTTGTAATATGTCAAAATAACTTTTAGGACCAAGTGTAATATTGTAAATACTATGGACTTCTTCACAATCCTCACCATATTTATCCTTCATATCAAAGTCAGTATGAAACTGTCCTAGACTCTTACCAATCAATTCTTTACCATAAAGTTCAGTAAATTTCTCACTCAAAGGATTAACATCTTTATCAAGCATATGGATACTATCAGTATCTGTGTAATACATAGGCATTTTACATTCATCCATACAATGAAAAACTTCGTTCATAATTCGCTTAGATGTGCTTAATACACTAACAGCCACATGGTTCAAAGAAAAACTATTATCATAATCAGATTGAGTAACTCTAACCTGTGGATATTCAATATTAGATATTTCCTTAACCGTACCAAAATTTTGGTATAAATACTCATCAAAATTTTCAGATGGTATGTATGTTATTTTACTATCAGACCTTTTCATAGCAGTTTTTCCGTAGATACTATTCATAAGTAACTTAAGTACGTTAGCCAAGGCTGTATTAGTTTTCTTATGTTTACAACGCTCTTTGTGTAATTTTTCAGCTAACTTACCTAAGTTAGTATTATAACCATTATTCCAATATATACCTTCAATTACATCAAAATCAACTTCTTGATATCTGATAAGATCTTCTAAAGCATATTTATCAACGAATATTTCTTGATTAATCAAATCATTAGAGTATTTTAAAGTATCTCCTTCTTTTACACTAACCAAAGGAACCTGAACTTTTCTACCTAACTCCTTAACTAATATTTTAACAATGTAATAAGACTTATCCTCATAATCATTAAAGTTATGAGTACCTTTATAAATTTGTCCAATAGCTACGCCATACTCTTCACAAAGCCGCTTCATCGCACTGGGATACAAACTAACTCCGTCAAAATCTTGTATTTTTTCCTCAACCTCTGTTTTAACATATTCAGGATTAGCGTAAACTCTACCCCCTCTAACAGCTTGTTGAATAAAGTCTCTTAAACCACCCTTAGTCTGGTAAACACCTTGATAACAACCTCTTTTAATTGCTAATTTATGACCTATACTAGAGATAGTCAAACTTTGGAAAGCATCCATACCATCAGTAATATTAAAAACAAGCTCTCTGAAAATAATCAAAGCTTTCGCTAAAACATCAACATCTAATTTAAGATAGTCAAGGTAATATTTTGTAGGATTAAATAATCCATCGTCATTGAAATACGTAGGACCAATATTGTTGAAAATATCTTTCTCATATTGTTTTAAACCTTCAGCATAAACTTCTGGTTTAATCCAATGGTCTATCATATTATCAACTGTGTGATAATTATAATTAATAGCTTCCCCTTTATTAATATCACCATTAAATCCCAACATTTTAGGTAAGTTACGTAAAGCACCACCCACTCCGAAATATTTAAACGAATCTCTAATCTCAACCAATAAACCATAAAAGTTATATGTCTTTGAGTACAGAGAGCCAGCTTTTGAACATTCATCAATAACAGGGATAGATGGGTCAAATAAACTACAGTCATATTTAGCATTATGGAAATACATAACAACTTTATCATAACCAGTAGATTGATTTTTAACAGCATTCATAAATCTACAGTATAGATTTTTACGAGGATTTTCAGCGTCTTTATTTATAGTGACCACTGTTGGTTTAATTTTATCTATTTGCTTGAAAGCTAGAGCAATAGCCTGATGACATTTACCGCTAACAACATCAGATTCAGTGTCAGCCACAAAATACAAGTAATTTTTTGGCTTACGCTGTTTATACTTAAACTCTTCTTGGTCTTCATCAATGTTGTGTAAATGAGGTTGCACTGCATACAAATTACTTGGTTTTATACTTTGTCTGTAATCTACAAAACAGTTTAATGATTTTAAAAGCACAATTAACTCAAGACTACTTAAAAATTTAGGTGTCAATGACCTATAACCATATTTATAACGTTCTGCTTTTTTGGTAAATGTGTATTTAACCTCATCATCAATCTCAGATAAAGCATCCATATTTTTAACATAAAAACTTGTGTATTTTGTTTCTTCATTAATGAAAAAATGCCCGTCGACTTCGCCTAAAGTAATAACATCATTTTTCTCATATTTCGTACCGTATTTATTTACTTTTCTACCTGAAGCTTGTCTAACAATAATCATTTTTTCAATGACATCACAAACCAATTTCAAATTACTTTGGGTAATATGGATCCCGTTCCCAATAGCTGAGCTTATTTCCATAAGTTTTGATTCTGGTATATCAGCAAGTTTTAAACTATGAAGTAAACAACTCACATCTTCATTATCATCATTTTTACTAAAAATTTGGTATCTAGATAAATCTAAATCACTACCATTAAGATATGGAAACCATCCAACAGCTTTACGTTTAGAGCCCTGTCCTTTGGTTTTCTTACGTTGTGGTTTAGTAAGTTTAACCAAAGATATACCTGTTATTGTTTGACCTTTAAGTATACCGTAAGAATCACTACCCGCATCTATTACAACATCACCAGTAAAATAATTTTTGATTAACTCTTTGAAGTTTTCAAAATCTTCACTTTTAACAGTTAGATAATATACACCACCATCTTTGGTGGTAATTTTCATAATGTGTTTTCCAACAAGTGCTTTATCAAAGATTTTCTTAATCTGTACATCAGTGAACTCAAATTTTGTACTAACAGCCTCTGAAAAAGAGTCCTTCCAATCTACATTGTCTAATAACTTATCCATGCGACCAGTATCCTGTTTACTCTTAATAAACTTGTTTAGGTCTTTAATATTTGAATTTCTATACCTACCCTGGTATCCCAACTCCTTAGCTCGATCCCAAAACTCTTTCCGTGTAGCATTCACAAAACCTGGAGCTCGTTGTTCATTGAAAAATTTATCATATGCTTTGTCAGCATTTTTACTATTATAGGCTTTTAACCCAAGAGAATTTAGAGTACCTCCAAGTCTTTTGACTTCTTTATAAGATTTTGAAAGAGCTTTATTTGCATTAGCTCTTGAAATTTTTTTATCGCTCATTTTATTATCCGCAATATAAATGTTTTTTTTATCAATTTTCATTTCTATTTAACTTTATGTTTTAATTCTTTAGATAAGAATTAAAAATTTAAATTTATTTTAACGATTTCTGTCTATCTCTATATTCTTGTTGTCTATTCTTATAATATTCTCTTCGTATTTTGATATCATCCTCCGTTAATTCTTCTACTTTTGAGTTAAGAATTTTCGTGATGTTTTGTGGAGAGTCTGGTGATAATTTTCGACCTCGTATTTTTGGATCACGTTTAACTTTGGGAGGTACTATTATTTCTCCAATGAATACCTTATGTTTCCTTGTATTGAGATGTCTTAATATAGCTTGTTTAGAACATAGGGTTGAACCACATTCACAAGTGTATGCTCCAACTTTTTTGATTTCTTCGTGTGTCATTTATATAATGTAAAGATTTTATTTTCTTAAATAATAATTAAAAAGTTTTAATTTTATTTTTACGTTCTATATTTTTAATTATTAAAAATAAAAAATATTTACAATGATAAAATGTTAAAACAAGAAAGAAATAAATACGAGAAACCATATGAGTGCGGTCACGATTCAACCGTATTTTTTGGTAAATATAAAAACCAACCACATAGTGTATTGATAGATGACAAGAAATATTGTAGTTGGATATTGAGTACTGAAGACACTTTTGCCCAGCCTACTAAATTATATATCAAAAAATATGTAATAAAAGATTAATTTTAATACTTCTAAAGTATTAAAAAAATTGATAGTCATATTTGCTCCAATCTACTATAGCGACCTCCATATAGAATTTGTCAGGATTTTCCATACACAATTTATTAAAAAAACAACGGACATCTCGGCATAATTTCTTAAGAGCTTTTATTTCGAATTGAGAAGCTCTTGAAAAGATATAGGTAAAATTAACCATTTTACCGTCTTGATTTTGTAAGGCTTTTTTACCAAATTTTTTCATAATTTCTTTGATGAAGAAAGAGCAATGTCTGCTTGGTATCTGATGCAGTTCTTGAGGCATTTTGTTATCTCTAACGGTTAGGTATTTTAGTAATACGTTATTCATTTTAAAAAAGTATTATCTATTCTTTAGATAAATGAAAACTTATATTTTAACAAAAAGCAGTCGTCCAACATCTGAATTCAAAATTGATATGATGGATCACTCTCATCATTTTGGGGGCAAAAACTCTAGAACATATGTGTCAGGAAGGACTGATCGTGAAAAATTAGCTTGGATTGCCCGACATCAAAAAGACAAAAACTGGGATAATTTCCACAGTGGTATATTTATGTCAAGATCTTTACTTTGGGGACCTCATAAAAGTCTTAGTAAGAATATTAAAGAATATGAAAGGAAACATAACGTCAAGATAATAAACCGAGCCAAAATCTGATATACAATTTAAGCATAATTCTGGTGTTGTGTTTTTGACTCTCATAATGCTTAATTCTTGAATAGAACCCGACTTTTATACCACAAATACATTTATATCGTTTAGTTTTGAATTTCTTTAATATTTCGTCTTTATTATTTTGATACCTTTCAATAAATTTTGTCTTGTTAGACTGGTAATACTCTCTTCTGTAATTTAACAGATTTTCCTTTATAAATAAGCTCATTTATTTTAAGAAAATATTTTTTTCTATACCTTAAATAAATGTCTATTGAAGAACAAACACCAATCATTGAAGATTCTGAAACTAACGAAGTCATTCAGAAATCCAAAGTCAAAAAACCAAGGACGGAAAAGCAAATCAAAGCTTTCGAAATTGCCAGAACAAGACTAGCAGAAAAGAGAAAATTAAATAAAGAAAATAAAGACAAGGAAATGGCTGTGAAAATTAAGGAAAAAGAAATAGAAAAACGAAAGGTTAAGGAAGTCAATCAAAAATTTGAGGAGTTATTGATAGAAGAGGACGAACCTCCTGTGATTATCACTAAACCAAAAACAAAGAAAAAGAAACAACCAAAAATTATACTAGAAGAGGACTCATCAAGTGATGAACAGGAAATAGTCATAAGACGAGTAAGGAAAAATAAGAAAAAACTAGATGTAGAGCCGGAAAACATCCTGGAACCAGAACCACCTCGCGGAGAGCCAGAGCCAGAGCCAGAACTGGTAACCAAAAAATATAGTAATAAACAACTTTTGAGAGTATTTGGCATGTAATTAAAAAAATCTTTATTATAATAAACTAATGTTACAAGAACAAAAGATCAAAGACCCAATAGACGTATCTGCGTTTAAAATGACCTGTGACGATGTCATATGTCCTAATATCAAATATCCATTACCTGGTAATAAGGAAGGTTGGTTTAGAATGGCTATTATAGGGTCATCAGGCTCGGGCAAATCAAATTTAGTACAAAATCTTACTCAAAAAGGTGGTAAAAATTCTGTATACAATAAGAAATTTACAAATGTATTTTATATATCTCCCTCCCTAGGGAGTATGAGTGTTAAACCAAAATTACCTCCAGATAGGCAATATCAGTCATTAAATGACCTAAAAGAAATTCTCAACAGAATTCAAACAGAAGAAGATGTCGATGGTCGAAGTCTGTTAATTCTCGATGATATAGCTCCAGAACTAAAACAAGGAGGTGAAACGTCAGACTATATCAAAAAAATAATGATGAATAATAGACATTTAGGTAGACCATTGCTCGACGAAGATGGAACTCAAATTGAGAGTGGTGCCGTTTCGAGCATTATAGTGGCACAAAAATACACATCTTTACCTAGATATATTAGATCACAAATCACACACTGGTGTATTTTTCCTCCAAAAAGTAAACAGGAGTTAACTAGTATATATGAAGATTGTATACATGTTGATAAACCCGTATTTGATGCGATGATTAAAAGGGTGAAAAAAGATAAGTATGGCTTTATGTTCATAAATACTTTAAATTCAAAAGTATTTAATAAATTTGACTCAGAATTTATTTATGATTAAATATTTTTTTCTAAATATATAATAAATGGATACCTCACGGAAACGCTTCGCGGAGAAATTAACTACCCAAAGCGAAGATAAATTTATACCACTTAAAGATGAAGATGTCAACGTTTTGTTGAAACTCAAAAAAGACTCTACGTTTTCAGAGCTCAAAAAAATTGCTGAAATCAAAAAAATACTCGATACTATTAAAGAAATTTATAAAACTAAGATATCTTTAAAATCACTCAGATATTTGAACATAATTTCTAAAGTTAGAAAATTCAAAATCAATGCATTTAAATCTTTAGCAGAAGTTAAAAAATTACTCGATAAAGCCACTAAAGAAAAATTAAAGCCTAAAAGGGGTCGGGTTGTCAAAGGTAAAGCATCTAGAGATATTATTGATAAAGCTATACCTAGCCCAAACAAAAAAGAAGACCCCTTAGGCAAATTATTAAAAGATATTATTAAAAGTAAGGATACGAGTGACCTAGAAAAAGCTATTAAAGATTATGCTAATATTTTTTGTCAAAGTGGTATACAAAATCTCATAAAAACAAATTCTGTAGGAAAAGTATTCACAGATTTATTTACTGTAATTAAACGCAATGTTAATAACTTAGTATTTCAAGGTAAAATAGGGTTTGATAACTCAGGTTGGAATGCTAGTAAAGAATTTATGAATATATTGACTACGGCAATGACTTGTTTAACGCAGATAAAGCCAGTTTTTGATTTCTTTAAAAATTTGTTCAGAAGAGCATTTAGAGTTGTAACAGCACCTTTTAGACGAGGTGATAGACCACCTAATCCTACAGGAGGGAGAGGAGACGGTCCAGATGACGATGACCAACCACCTCCATCTCAACAACCACCATCAAGTCAACAACGTAATAGATTAAACGAATTACTTAATCAACAACAGTCTAATATTGAATCTAATATAGGTAGTGCTAGTTCTACTTTTGGTCCAACACCTACAGGAACCACTAGCGGAGGTCCATCTCAAGGTTCACCACCTACAGGAACCACTAGCGGAGGTCCAGGAACTGCTAGCAGAGGAGATGATTTACCTAGCGGTGGACCATCTGATGAATCTGGTGCTGGAGCTATTGCTATCCAGTTTGGTGGTAATTCACAGCCTAGAAGAAATCAATTTGGAGCAGGTATTCCATCTGGAGATACTGAAAACACCCCTTGGGATCCTTTTAATTTTGCTGCTGCTGCCGCTTATTTGGCAGGAATGAATACATATTTCAATCCACCGCGTAAGGAAGCCGATATAGAGGCTCCTGAATCTAGTATAGCTACAGCAGGTGGTTATATATCTTTTAATCCTCCTCCTGAACCTCAAGGTAACATGGACTTAGCACCAGTACCTGAGTATCCACGTCGCGATGATGGCTTAGGTTTCGAAGATGACTTTGAAAGGGAAAAATTTGAAATGGATGAAGCAGAAAGAGCTAGACAGGAAGCAGAGGAAGAAGATGAAGATATGGACAGAAAATTACCTGCTATAGAGGCTCCAGAAACCAGTGTAGCTTTAGCAGGGTCTTTGTTTACTGGTGGGAAAAGCATTATGGCAAGTGGTTTCGATGCTGTTCGATATGCCCAAATGGCTTCCAAAGTGTTTACACAGATTGCTGGTGGTTTAAACCAAGCAGAAACGATTTCTGAAAGTGTTCGATTAAAAGAAGCCTTCACAAATCAACAAGTTATAGAAGGCGATATCCAAAACAACTTAATCAACCAGATGGTTTCTACACCTACCGATACGCTTAAAGAAAATTTGCTATTGATCGAAGAACTGGTTGAAGAAGGTTTAATAACAGTGGACCTCGTTGAACAGGGCGAAAGACCAGCTGATGAAGCTAAGGAACTTTTAAATGATATTTTGGATCTTATAAACAATCTTTTGGAGGAAATACCGAAAGAAGATAGCGATCGTCCTGAAGTAGCTCGGTTAAAAGCTTTGAGAGCAATTATGTTAAACAGTATTCGAAATATTACAGATGCTTCACAAAAAGTCACTGAGAAATTTGAAGCTGAATACGCAAAATTGTTGAAAGGTTATGAAGCTGGTCTAACTCTAGGTTCTTTACAAAGGCAAATTCTACCAAATGTACAAGAGCGTTCAATTCGTGTACAAAAATTTGATGAGATGATGGTACCCAGAGGTGGTCGAGGACAGCCTAAAAAAGAGTTTAATAAATTTTTTGGTTACACCATGGGTGGTCCTGAAGCATTAAATGGTCCTATGCGTAGAATATTTAGAGAGGTGTTTAATGACGAAGAAGCTGCTTTAGGAATACTCAGGGAATTTAATGCTCAGTTTCGCACAAATCCATTACTTTCAGATGAAGCTGGAAAAAATCTAAATACACTGGGTCGAGATTACATTATGCAATTAATTAAAAATTATGTTAATGATAATAAATAAATAAATGGAAAAGGCTAGACCTAAAAATAAAATGAATCTTGAAGAGGTTTATAAAAATGATTTGATGTTTTTTGTATTAGGAAAACAATATATTGAGATTAAACAAAAGAATGACATCAATAACGCGATCCCCAATGTTAATAACAGTCAGGTCCCGGGATCTGATAAATCTGGACAAGTACGGAAGCTCAGGAACTTTAAACCTGTTTCAGGCTATTCAATGTGATTTAGATGAAGTATTGACCTGCCAGGTTATTAGTGCGGTTATACCAAATTCTTGGTACAATTTAAGTACAATTATAGGTAATAACAAATTACGTTTTGCTGAAACAAATGATTCAACACTTAAGACAATTACGATATCAGATGGTAATTATAATATTGATGAACTAATGGCTGAAGTCAAAAAACAATTAGATTCTAACAGTACAAATTCCTGTATTTATACATTAACTTACTCAGAAATTACAAACAAAGTGACTATCACTCATAACAAAAAATCTACTATAGAAACCACTTTTGGTTTTCTGAGTACAGATACGATTAGACGATTCTTAGGCTTCACACAAGGTGAATTCAATATTACTACAAACGATAATGTAATTTCAGACAGGTCAGTCGACATAACCGATACTCATAACAGTATATTTTTAAGGAGTGATTTGAATAATCAGAAAGTGATCGAATCTTCCAGCACTAAACCTAGTAATATTATAGCTTGTATACCTGTGCCATTATCTAGAAATTCTTTCTTTGTGTACGACCCGATGAATCCTTTTGAAGTACAATTGGCTCAGAATACGATATCAAGCATGAATTTAAGAGTAACCTGGCAAGATGAAAGTCCAATCGATCTTCAAAAAGCTGATTTTGAAATTGGACTTAAAATCAACTATAGACGTTTACCAAAATCTGAAAGAGTTAATTTTAAAACAATGACCGACTTAAATGAAAGGCTTAGAAAATTTGAACAATCTAACAGAGATTTAGATTCTAATGAAAAAGATGTTATAAAAAACAATATAAAAAATATTGAGATAGATAAAACAGAATAATGAAAGAAACTTTTCAAATATATCTAAGAAGTACCCAAGCAATAATTGGATCTGCTAGTCCACATCTTTGTACTTTTGACTTGAGCTCTATAATCCCAAATATAAATGTTGATAGATGTAACGTACGAGTATCTTATTTCGATGTGGCTGTAACCAGCACAGCTTGGAAAACAGCAGGTGTAAGCACCATAATGATTAAATTATCAAATGCGTTTACCAAAAATGCATATGAAACCACTGATTCTGGTGTACTTGCTAATAGCAGTTTAGTTGGTGTTTTTAACACCGGGAATGTTAATAATGTTGGCAATTCACAAGTGTCAAATTTACAGTTCATATCTGTTGGTAATATTTTTTCAGGAATTTGTACTGTACAATTGTTAGATCAAAATGGTGATTCTCTAGCATCTGACTTAAATTCAAGTGCTAAATCTTGGAATCTAGTTTTGGATGTCGACGTTGACGATATGTGTGGTTGTCACTAAATAAATAAAAATTTTTTTTTTTTATATTTCCTATGAATAAATATAAAAAAATATGGATGATATTAACATGAACCAAGAAGACGAGGTGAGCGGATCTGTACCCAGAGCCCTCAATTTTTCTGACGTTATGGAAAATGCTTCGCCAACTGGAGATTTTCAAATTATTACAAATTTACCAAACAATGGTGGTACTTTTGCTCCCCAATCGACAGTGAATTTCGCTATCAATGTTCCAGTAAACAGTTTTGCTGACATGTCTCGTGCTTATTTCAAATTTACAATTGAAAACACTGGAGCTACAAATAAACTAATGTTGGATAAAAGTGCTGGGGGTGCTGGCATTATAGACTCAATTAGGATTTTATCTCCTACAGGTCAAGTTATCAGTGAACAACAGCATTACAACGCTCTTACAGCCTTTCTCGCAGATTACACGTCACCTGGACATGTTGACGGCTATTTGAATGTCGCAGAAGGTTGTACATCAGCTCCTTTAGGCAAAGTTCCAGCAGGATTAGCCGCTGGTGCAGCAGCGATCACTGGACGTGTTGAAATCGCAAAAAGCACATCTGAATCATTCACTCACGTACCACATGGTGGACTGTTTAACAGTGACCGTTATATGCCACTGGGTTTTATCAACGGTCAATTGCAAATTCAGCTTCAAATTGCATCAGAGCAAGCTGGGGTTCTAGCTGATAAAGATAAGACATCAACGTGGACATCGAAAGGCTGGGAGTTACACATCCCAATTGTACGTACAGCAGAAGATTTCAATGTCAATTTAAGACAACTGATGTCAAGCGGTGTGAACCTCAACATTCACATGAAAGACTGGTCGAACCAACAAGCAACTGTTAGTTCTGGGAGCGTTGGTGAGACTAACATACTTTTAGCAAATCGTAAACGCTCTGTTGATGCAGTTTTTGCCATGTTTAGATCCTCCGGTTCACTTTCCAACCAATTAGAAGAGACCTCATGTGCCCGACGTACCTGTGGTCTACTCAGTTATCAGTACACGGTTGCGGGAGTTGATATGCCTTCTAAAGCTGTCACTGGGAGTGCTACTGATATTGGAGAGTATATGGTCAACACACAGATGGCTCTTGGTAAGTTAGGCTATAGCACAGCGTCATCTATCGCAACTCGAGCTAATTATTATCAAGCTACAGATACAACTACTGGTTCTGTGGTGGTTTACGCCTTGGATCTTAGTGCTTACAAGGGTGTGTTAGCTGGCAAGAATCTTTCAAGCGCAATGCCTCTTATTCTGAAAGCACAGCTTGGTGGAGATGCTACTTCTAACGCTACAAAAATTGGTTCTGTGGTATGTGATGTTTTTAGTCAATTTGACAGTATTCTAACTCTGTCAGGTCCCACTGGATCTTTGACCGTTAGCAATTAATAAAATCGTATTTTTAAAATTATAATTCTATGTAAGAATTAAAATTCTGTTATATAATAAAGAATGTCAATCAGAACATTAAATGGGTTATCATCCCAGAATGTAATTAATATTAACAACTTGACAGGAGGAGATGGTATTAGTATCATTGACTCGAATATAAACGTTGATATCAGTAAACAAACAGCAAAAACTACAATCTCAGACACTGACATCTTCATATTGGAAGATTCTTCAGGGTCTATATTAAAAATTACTGGATCAAACATGAAATCACAATTGGAGCAATCATCAGTAGTTTCCCCTTTATTATTATCTGGTAATGCTATATCTATAAAAGGGCTTTCAGGATTTACAGCAAACAAATTCTTAAAGGTAAATTCTCAGGGCAATGCTATCGAATATGTAGACGATAATGATACTCAGTACACTGCTGGAACAAATCTGTTATTGTCTGGAAACGAGTTCAGTCTAAATTCTACTATCAGTAATAATATTTTATTTACAGGGACACCTACAATCAATAATTTTATTGAACTAAAAGGTCAATCAGGGCAGGTTGGTTACATTAATTTTTATGACACTGGAACAACAAATCATATAAGTTTATTGTCTCCTACGAATGTTAGTGGTTCTTTAAATGTAAATTTGCCTAGCAGTGCTGGTACGATTGCATTACAAGATGAAATATTTTTCAATAGAAGTACAAATGAAGTTAGTATGAAAAACAATTCTTATAATTTATTATTAGGAACTACTAGTAATTCAAACTCAAGAAAATTACTAGTTGTTGGTGATTCAGAAATTCAAGGTGATTTATATTTACAATTAAATAAGAAACTTATTAGTAGTAATGATTCTAATGATTATTTACAATTTGGTGACGGAACATTTACTAATAATTATTCAAGTAATATATTTAGCAAAGGTATATCATTTTTAGCAGGTGATTTACAACTACCATCATCTAGTGGAATTTCATTAGGCTCAAGTGCTACAGATAAAATAACTTTTAATTCAGGAAATTTTACGTTTGGAAATACTGGAATTTTTAATAATTCAGTTCAAGTAAAATCAACTACGGCATCTAATAGTGGCAGTGTGTCTTTTTTTGAATCAAATGATAATGGAACTAATAAAATAGATTTACATTGTCCAGAAATAACTACACATGACTATAACGCATTTTTACCTAAAATAACAGATACAAGTATTACAGAAGTTTTTATATTAAGTAACAAAAATATTATACCAGGAACTAATATATCTATAAGCAATTCTACAACTGAGACCATTACTATAAATTCAAGTGACACGAATACCCAATATACAGGAGGGACTAATATAACATTAAGTGGTACTACCTTTAATTTGGATACAACGTTAGTAGGAAATCTTACTTGGACTGGAAGCCAAACCTATCAAAATACATTAGAAATAACTGGTCCAGCAAATTCATTAGGATATATTAGTTTATATTCAAATGATAATAATAAAATATCACTAAAAACAAATGTTAATATAGGAAGTAGTTATGACGTTATTTTACCTTCTGCTACTGGAACATTATTAACTCAAAATTCAGTAGTTGCTGGAACCAATTTAAGTAAGGTTGATAACAGTGGAATAGTAACTATTAATTTGGATACAACGTTAGTAGGTAATCTTACATATAATGGAACTCAAACCTACGGAAATTCAACTACTTTTAATGCTGACTTAACATTGAGTGGAGGGACTGGATTAGATTTCTTTGACGCAGATAATATATTAAAAATTACGTTAGAAGGACAAGGCAATTTGACACAGAATTATGTTTTAACATTGCCTAAGACGACTGGTGAGATCGCCACATTAGCTGATATATCTTCAGGAGAGAATTTTGGAACAAACAGCACAAGTTCTGTTGAAATAGGAAATACAAGTAATACATTAGATTTAAAAGGGAGTTCTCAAATAGCCTATAACGCTACACTCCATAATTTTGAAACTGGGCTGATAAAGACACAGACGAAAGGAATATTCGTTGGAAATGATAATACCAATGCTCTAAATACAGAAATAGGCATTAATCACAGTGCAGCGACCGCTAATGGAATATCTTTTTTGACTTGCTTTTTAAGTGAAAACCAAATAGGAGATATACGACAGCAAACTAATAATAGCGTATCTTTTAATACCAGTAGTGATTATAGGTTAAAGACGAATATTGAAAATATAGATTGTTTAGAACTAATTAATAAATTACAAGTAAAAAAGTTTAATTTTAAAAGTGATTTAGACATAGATATTGTTGGTTTTATAGCTCATGAGGTTAAGGAAACAGATACTTTATTTAATAGCATAGTTAGTGGAGATAAAGACGAAATATGTAATTGGGACAGTGACAATAAATGTTGGACTGATAATACTAATTGTGAATGTAAACCAAAATATCAATCATTAGATTATGGGAAGTTAAGTCCTTATAATACAAGGGCAATACAAGAATTATATTCAATAATCCAACAGCAACAAGTCGTCATAAATAATTTATTAAGTTCTACGAGTTTTAAGGATTTTAAATCTAAATAATGTGTTATTATAAATGGCATTAACTTATAAACAAAAATTCAATAAGAAGTATAAGCAAAAATTGAATGAACCAAATTCGTTGAAGGAAATTAGTACTCTAACGGGTTATACATTAAGTGGTTTGAAACAAATCTTCGAAAAAGGAGAAGGAGCCTTTGAAACTAACCCTCAATCAGTAAGACCAAATATGACTAAACAGCAATGGGCTTATGCTCGTGTATATGCTTCAGTGAATCCTACCAGCAAAGCGTATAATATTGACAAAATTCATTTGAAGAAAAAAAGAAAATAATTTTTTAATATCTTGATTAAATATAAAAAAATGTTAGAAGCCTCAGCAGTCGCTATAATTGCAGTATCCTGTTCTGGATTAACAGCTCTAATATCCACTCTTTTTCACCATATGAGTCAGTCTCGATGTGTTAAACTAAGTTGTTGTGGGTGTGTCGTTGAAAGAGACGTTTTAGATGCCGAGGAGCTCGAAATAATTCAAAATGAAAATAAAAAATGAGACCAATAATAAAAAAGTATGAACCGAGAACAATTTAACGAATTTTGGTCAAATAAAGGAACTA
>Ga0209634_1001929_pt1 | contig 14865 bp, 10 predicted proteins | sample LinPmetageLP40_FD_184043 | JGI IMG/M metagenome (GOLD analysis project Ga0209634, IMG submission 184043) | Marine viral communities from the Pacific Ocean - LP-40 (SPAdes) (version 2) | ecosystem: Environmental > Aquatic > Marine > Oceanic | place: Pacific Ocean | collected 2010-08-26
GTTGATGATAGTGTTAGCACATTAACACCAACTCCACAATATGTTGATAACGATGTAGATATATTAGGTTCTCCGATATTAAAAGATGTTATAGAAGAAACTATACCAGATGGTGTAATTGATGAAGAAATGGAAAATATTCTGCCTGATTTCATATCACAATTAGAAATGGGTGGAACAAAGTGTGAATAAAAATCAAAAAACAATAAAACAAATATTTATATAGAAAGGAAAACATTACAACGATGAATACTGATAAATTAGTAAAAGCAATACAAATAATAGTTAAGGAGGAAATCAAAGTGATTCTTCCTACACTAGTTAAAGAAGGTGTAAAGAAAGAAATGGCAAAGTTGTTAAAAGAAAACAAACAACTTAAAAAGGCTATTACACCAAAACAACCTACATTTATGGATGAGGTGGTTTCTGAAAAACCTATACAAACAGAAAGAGTTTTAAGTAACAACCCTGTGTTGAATAAGGTACTACAACAAACACAACCACTTAGTTTAAGTGAAAATACAAATAAAAGCGTATTAGATAGACAACCACCTGCTTATGCTGGTGCACCAACTGAAGTTTCTGAAAGAACAATGGAGTTTAATTCAAACTCAACTCATACATTAGGAGCACAAAGTATAGCTGATAAAATGGGTTATGGTAATATGAAACCAACTGGAGTTAAATCTGGATTGGGAGTATCAACTGGATTAGCTGGGTTGGATAGAATTTTAAATAGAGATAATTCTCAGTTAATAAAAGCTTGGGATAAAAATAAAGGTCCTTGGAGACCAGGAATGAAACGATAAATTATGGCAGTTGAGTTAGGAAGAAGAATTGTTAAAGATACAGTAGCATTTTCAAATTATGCTATTGGTATTACTTTACCATTACAATTTGGTGAAAGTACTTTCGAGCAATCTTTTCAAACCAAAGACCAGATTAAATCAAATATTAAAAATCTTCTACTTACTAAAAGAGGGGAACGTATTTTACAACCTCAGTTTGGTAGTGGTTTACAATCATTATTGTTTGAACCCAATGTAGATGATTTAGAAGGTAGAATTGAAGATACTATAAATGATAGTTTAAAACAATGGTTACCATATGTTACAGCTGAAGAGATTGATATTGAATCAACTGATGAATTGAGAGATAACAACAAAATAAACGTTTCAATTAAATTTAGAATAGGAGATGATATTAATTTAGAAACTCTAACATTCACAGTACAGGGATAATACGATATGGCAATAACAAAAACATCAAAGAACTTTAAAAACAAAGGTAAAGATATAAAATATCTTAATAAGGATTTTAGTGCGTTTAGAGGTAATCTAATCGAGTTCGCTAAAACCTACTTCCCAAAAACATATTCTGATTTCAACGAATCATCACCTGGTATGATGTTTATTGAGATGGCATCTTATGTGGGTGATTCACTTTCATATTATGTAGATGATACATTAAAAGAATCTTTAATGGTTCATGCTGATGATATAGAAAATGTAATAGCACTTTCACAATACTTAGGATATAAACCAAAAGTATCAGCACCCGCAGTAACAACTCTTTCAGTTTATCAATTAGTACCATCTATTGGAAGTGGTGGTGAAAATACATTTGATTCAACATACTTCTTACGAATAAAGGAAGGTATGAGATGTGAATCTACAAACGGAGTACAATTTATCACACAAGATGTGGTAGATTTTTCAGATGAGCTTGATAGAGAAGTCACAATATATCAAAGAGATGGTGTAAGTGGGGAGGCTTCATTTTACTTAGTTAAAAAACAGGTACAAGCAATATCGGCAGAATTAAAAACTGAAGAAGTTTCATTTGGTGCGTTTAAGGAGTTCCAAAGTATTGAATTAAGTGATACTGATATTATAGATATCTATGATGTAAGAGATTCCGATTCAAATAAATTTTATGAAGTTCCTTATTTAGCACAAGAATTGGTATTTACTGATTATCCAAATACTGAAAACAATGATCCTGATTTATTTCAATTTAAATCAACAACTCCATATATTTTAAATACACTTAAAACATCTCGTAGATTTGTTAAGCAAGTGAATCCAAATAGTACAACAACTATTCAATTTGGTAGTGGAGACCCAACTGTTACTGAGGAAACAATTATTCCTTCATTTAAAAATGTAGGATTGGGGTTACCAAATTCAATTAGTAAATTAAATGAATCATTTGACCCAACTAATTTTTTAAAAACAAAAACATATGGAACATCTCCATCTAATACAACTATAACTGTGAAGTATTTAGTTGGTGGTGGTGTTGAATCAAATGTTAAAAAAGGTACAATTACACAAATCAATGGAGTTGAATACGAAGAAGATATTGATTTATTCACATCAGCACAATTAGGATTATATAATGCAGCTAAAAACTCAATAGCAATTGATAACGAAGTTCCTGCAACTGGTGGTAAGGGTGGTGATACTATTGAAGAAATTAGACAAAATGCATTAGCAAACTTTGGTTCTCAGAACAGAGCAGTAACATCAAAGGATTATCAAATAAGAGCTCTATCAATGCCAACCAAATTTGGGGCTATTGCAAAAGCATACGCTACTTCTGATGGTACACTGGATAATAATTCACCTTCTTCAATTTTAGCTTCACCACAAGTCCTTAGAGAGTTTACTGAGTTAGTTGGTGGGTTTATAAATAGAGAAGAAGGAGCGGGTGAAGTTGATAAACAACTTATTCAAGATGAAATCAAAAAATTCTTAGTTGGTAAAACTTCTAATGATAATGAAAAGAATAATCCATTCGCTATTAATCTTTATTTATTGGGATATGATTCAAATAAAAAATTATCAACTCTTAATAGAGCAATAAAAGAAAACTTAAAAACATATTTAACTGAATATAAAATCCTAACCGATGGTATAAACATCAATGATGGTTTTATAATCAATATAGGACTTGAGTTTGAAATAGTAACACTACGAAATTACAATAAGAGTGAAGTTCTATCTGAATGTATATCCGAATTAAAAGAATATTTCAATATAGATAGTTTTACATTTAATAACACAATTAACATTTCAGAATTAGAATTAATTATAGCAAACGTTGATGGAGTTAGTTCCGTTCCTACATTAAAGATTGTAAATAAGTGTGGAGGTCAATATGCACCAAACACATACAATATAGAAGCGGCAATAAAAGATAAGGTTTTATACCCATCTTTAGACCCATCGGTTTTCGAAGTTAAATTTCCAGATTCGGATATAAAAGGAAGAGCAAAATAATGGCATACTATTTTCTAACAGCATCAAAGGATGCATCGGTTTACCTACAACAACCTGACCAAAACGCTGGTTTAGATGAGGTATTAGAGGTAAGTAAGGTTTACTATGGTGGAGTTAAAGATGTATCAAGAGCACTTCTTAAATTTGAAACTAATGGGTTCTCATCATCACTATCTAATGGTAGTGTTGGTTTTGAAGAAGCTAAACTTATATTAAAAGAAGCTGAATCAGAAGAAGTACCATTACAATTTGATATTAACATATATCCAGTTTCTGAAAGTTGGGAAATGGGTAAGGGTACTAGATTTGATAATATAGAAACGGCAGGAGTAACTTGGAATTATAGAGAAGGTGATTCATCACTTAGATGGGTTAACAATGTAGTTGGAGGACTTCCGGTATTTGCTGCAAACACAACTGGTTCATTTGCTGGTAGAGGTGGGGTTTGGTATTCTAATCTAATTAGTTCTAAATCATTTACATATAAAACTGAAGATGTTGATACTGATATAACTACTATTTTCCAAAGTTGGTTAAGTGGTTCTATTAATAATGAGGGGTTGATTGTAAAGCATGAAAATTCATCCGAAGAAGATACAAACGATTATGGTATCTTAAAATTCTTTAGTAAAGAAACAAACACAATACATCAGCCAAAAGTTAGAATAGGTTGGAATGATGTATCATTTTCAACTGGTTCATTAACTGAACTAACATCGGAAGAAATAAAAGTTGGAATTAGAAACTTTAAAAAACATTACAAAGTAAACACAACACCTAAGTTGAGAGTATTTGGTAGAGATTTGTATCCTACAAAAACATTCTCATCTACGGCACAATATGGTATTAGTAAATTCTTACCAACAACATCATACTACCAAATATGTGATTATCATTCAGGAGATATAGTTGTTCCATTTAGTAATTACACAAAATTAAGTTGTGATACTGAGGGTAACTTCTTTAAACTGAATTTATCTAATTGGGAAGTTGATAGAGTATATAATATAGAATTTAAAATTACTATTGGTGGAGTTGATTATTTCTTTGATAACGATTACACATTTAGTTTAATTTCATAATAACGAATGAAGAATAGCGGATTAAAAAACGAATTACAAGTTGCTAAGATATTTGTTAGTGGTTCAGATGCTTTACCAGAAACGAATGATGATGGAGTCCGTTTATTTAAAGAATCTGATTTAACTGATGGTATTATTTCTGGTAAATTAACAAGACCTAAATATAATACTAAAGAATTAGAGAAATCGGTTGATACTACTATATTTGAACTTCTACCAAATAACGCACCAATTGGACCACCAATGGTTCTTCGTTCAATTTACGAAGATGCATTAAAAAGGTTAGATGAATTAAATGCTTTATTGGAAAGGTTAAACGTTGCAATCGGTGAGAGAGATTCAACAATAGCAGAATTACAAAGTATTATAGACCAAATTAGAATCGAATTAGAGAATGAACAATTAAAGGCAAATATAGCAGCAGAACAATCTCAAATTGCAAATGGACAAATTGGTGAAACAACTATTGATTTACAAAACGCAATACAAAATTCAATTAATGAGGCAATAGCAAGAGTATCGTTAACTGCTAGAGTTGATGCATTATTACAAGAAAATGAATCATTAAGAGAACAACTATTTGGTTTATCTGCTCAAACGGCAGAGGGGGCGAGTAGTGGTACAAGTAACAACTTTACTGCAACCCCAAATAACCCCGACGGAGATGCTGCGCAATTTGAAGCAAATATATGGGCTAAAACATCTTATAAAAACCCATTAGATATGGGTGTATCAATTGAGGTAAACAATGTTACTACTGACCTTACAATAGATTCAATATCATTTACGGTATCTGGTGGTGAAGGTTGGTTTAAAGTAAATTCAGGTCAAACATCAATTGCACCTGAAACTGGTGCAACCTATGAATGTGAATTCGTTGATAATGTTATTAATGGATTAAAACCTCGTAAAAAATCAGGTGCATTTGGTATTAAGTATTGGAGTGGTAGGGCAACAAACTACACATCTGATTCACTAAAAATTAGTGTAACATTCTCAGATGGTAGTACGGATGAAATAATATGGAGTACAAATTTAAGAAAAAATAGAGGTTAATAATGGCAATTAAAACATTTAAAGAAATAATAGATAATAAGGGTTATCGAATCTCTACTAAAGATAGAGGAATATTCGAAGAAGGAAACCTGCAATCATTTTTCGGATTCTCTGATTCTGATATGATTGAGTTTATTGTTTATGATGCTAATGATAATCAACTACCTCAAGGTGATGATGGTAGGTTAGTTAGATATGTACCACTTAGTTCAGAAAATATTAAAGATTACTTTTTAATTGCAGATGGTACTAAGCTTCAAGCTTTTCAATTTCCAAATGAGTATTTTATAGATGCTGAAAGATTAATTAAAGAAGCTGGATATAATAATGGTATATTCAAAACTGAAATAACCTTATTAAATAAAAGAGTTGGATACGATAACATAAATGAAAAATTATGGATACAAGAAATATCCCCATCTAGAAATGAAATACGATTATTACCTCTTATGAATGAGGTTTCTAAGAAAACCGATTTGTTAGCTAGGTACAATATAATGAAAGAAGGTTCTAATTTTAGAGATGATATTATCCCTTACGTTGGTAACTTTGTAGATATGATTAATCCGATGGAAGTTAGTGGATTTATTAAAAAAACTTATGGTAATAAATGGTACAATAACTTTGTAGCAGAATTTGGTGTAAGTGGATTTGAAAGTATGGTTACTAAAATATTTAACGATTTTAGAAAATCAGTTTATAATGAATTTGCAAATAGAGTATCATCAATTGGTGATGTAAACTATGGTAAAGAAAAACCAACTAAGCCATCTTTAAGATTTTCAAAAGAAGATGTATATAAAGTATCACAAAGAATACTTATAGAATGTGTTGATAAATACTTACCAAAAAGAGTAATGCAAGCTAAAACAGAAGTTGATAATGTATTTGAAGCTAGTATAGATAAAATAAGTGAAGTTATCCAATCAAGAATATCAGATACTGTTATAGAAGCTAACGTTCCAATAATTGAAGTAACCAAAGATAAAGATACTGATGATATTGATGATGATACTTTAGATAAAGAAATAAAATTGGATGATAAAATTAAAAAAGAAGTACCAAAGGAACTTCCTATTCCTGATTTTAAGAAACCAAATCCAAGAAAAAGTAAATCTAAAAATGATTTCAAACGAATGTTTGGGTTTGATGAAAAAATGAGACCTGATTTTCCAAAATTTACTGATGAACTAAGACAAATTAATAGATAATGGCTATTAAAATAAAACAATACGATGAAAATAGTGGTGGAGGTACTGGTGGTTCCGGTGGTTCTGGTGTAGGTACTGGTGGCGGTACTGGTGGTTCTGGTGGAGGTACTGGTGGTGGAGGATTGGATAACACAAATGTGAACACTTATCTATTCACACTTACAGCCAACATAGAAGGGTTTACTACAACTATAAATGGTGATGTTCAAGCAACACCACAAAGCGTAAGAATTACAAAGGATAGTTTAATAAACAAACCTAAAAAAATTGAAATAACTAAAAAAGGTTATACAGCAGAAGAATGTTATATAATCAGTATGATTGATGATGATGTTCCAATTATAAATAATGGTTCAAACAAATTAGGTTTAAATCAGAAAGTAGTTCAATTACAAAAATATAATGGAGATGTTATGGTTGGTCCTCCATTACCTTTATTGGGTGGAGCTGGAACTTTAATATTCACATTAAATCAAGCAATTATATCCGATGAACCTACAATAGAAAAAATAAAGTTTAATATTAGTGGAGATGGTGCAGTTGCACCTGTGAGTATAATAAAGAATGGTTCTACTAAATTAGAATTTTTTCCATCAATAGGGTTAACTACTTATAGAGATGTAAGTGGTACTGTGTATAAGATAAAATCTGCAGACCCATTATTATATAGAATAACCAATATGGTTATATCTAAGTTGGGAAATATTGTTGATGAATTTAATGCCGAGCCGAATGAAAGTTTAGAATCAACAATAACTTTAACCACTACATTCGAAGTATCTATTACTACTGAAAGTGTAAAAGAACCAATTACTAATTTAAATCCAATTATTTCTTTAGTAAATGATGACCCAAGGAAATATAATATAAATGAAAAGACAGGTGTACCATTACTTATAAGAAAGAACAAAGATGTACAAGCCATAACAATTATAATTGGTGATGATATTATGGAGTTTGATGAGTTAGATGATGCTAGTATAATCGGTTTAACGATACCTGAAAATGTATTTAAAAAGATAGGACAATATAAAATAAAATTATTTCCATTCTCATTTGAAGATTATGAAAACTCAATTGTAGAAGATGAAGAAGTAGTTAATAATGTAGTTGAGGATGAAGAGGTTACTATAATACCACAAAAACTACCCAAGCCAATTGTAGAAGAGGAGATAGTTATTCCAGACGAATTGCCTGAAGATATATATAATCCTTATAATCCGATTACCATTAATAATGGTAATAGTGGACAGGGGCAATTTACGCAAGATGGATTGAATACACAAATTACTGAAAGTGATATTAATGGTGGGTCTGTTAGTGACAAACCTATTACTAACACCGTATATAGATAATGGCTAAAAAAAGAAACATATCAAAGGAATTTAAAAAATTAGGTAAAACGCCTAATTTACAACCGATTGCGCCAAAATCAAATAAGCCTATTACTAAACCAGTTAATAAAGTAAACTTTCCAAATAACCCAACTAACAAATTAGGATTAAAAACCAATACACGTTTAATGCCTGAAGAGAAGATTATTAGTAGAATTGAGGATAAGTTAGATATTGTAAGTAAATTAGATGAAGGTATACTTGATAGTGAAACAACTAATATATTCGATAGAGTTATTGATTTAACTATAAATGTTGTTGATGAGGTTTCTGTTAAGGTTCCTGATATAAGAAGTATAACATATCCTAAATTAGTTAAAGGAGCAGATTTCATTGGATACGATGTAGATTTCAAAATATCCTTTAATTCAATACATGCAACCTATATAAAAGTATTCATAGGTAACTCAACTGATTTTATCAGAGTATCTCCAAATGATAGTAGAGAGAGTATTAGCGGATTATCCAAAAATATAAAGAAAAGGAAATTAAAAAATCAAAAACAAATAAGAAATCTTTCCGTAGTAACTTTAAACGTAAAAGATTTAATTGAAAGATATAACGTTGAAGTATTTGATGAAGGTGATAAAGTAAAAATCCCAATAATATTAATACCTGTAAATGAAGAAGGTAGAGAGGTAGTTGAAGGAAAGAAAGAAATAGTACCTATTGTATTTGATAAAGGTGATTTCAATATACCAAGACAAGTTGCAATCAATAGATTAGCAGAAGGATTTATTTCTCAGTTTTCAAATTGTGAGTTTGATGAATCAAATTACTTAACAAACTTATTACATTTAGGTGATGGTAACAACCAAGTAATTACAACTTGGGTAGGTAGTGAGGATAGTTTAATATTAAAACTATATGAACCACTACCAGCTAATATTACAACTAATCAAAAAGTTTGGATTACTAAGATACAATCTAAGCCTATAATTGATACTATAAACTTAGTAGGTGATGGAGACCTTTCATGTCCTCCGTTACAAGGACCTAACTTTTCATTAGAGGTTGATACCGGATTAGGATATCAAGTGTATGATGATTTATTAGCTAGTGGTTCGGTAACAAATACATCTTTAATTCAGAAATATATTACAAACACTGGTATTGATACTGAAAAGTTAAACATACAATACGAAATAGGTTCAGATTTTAATTTCGATAATTTTGTACACTTTGGTTCAGCTGAAGAAAGGATTAAAAACTTTTGGTATAAAATAGAATTATTAGAATCATACCAAGCAAAATATATTCAGTTAACAACAACTGAAATTGAATTAGGATTTGTATTAGCTGAAGGTAGTGGTCAAGATGGATATGTTATTATTGATGAATCTGGTGATAACTTACAATTAGATGGTTCAACGGAATCGGCAGTAACTGCAGTTGAATCAGTTAAACAATTAGATAATATAAATAAGTTAATTGGTTCTTTTGATGGATTTGAAAATTATCTATACACATCAACATCTGATATAGGATATCCAAAATACGGAGCAAGTATTAGACCTTCAACTAATTCATTATCAATAGCATGGTACAATTCGGCTGTAACAGATGCATCTTTATTTGATAAAAACAATGTAGATTACCTTAACAATAATCTCCCAGAATTTATTAAAGAAGATTATCAGAATGAGGACTTTATGTTGTTTATGGATATGTTAGGACATCACTTTGATGTTATATGGGTTTACATAAACGGATTAAACAATCTAAGAAAGCCAGAACATAAATCTGATTTAGGATTCTCAAATGATTTAGTTTATTCGTTATTAGAATCATTAGGTTGGGAAGGTAAGAAAGCTTACGATTCTCAAAACCTATGGGAATATGCATTAGGGCAATATAAAGATGGTACACAAAAGTATGGTAGAAGTCTAAAAGATGCAAACGAAGAAATTTGGAGAAGAGTTATAAACAACTTACCTTATTTACTAAAACATAAAGGTACTTCTCGTTCATTAAAAGCAGTAATGGCTTGTTATGGTGTTCCACAATCACTCCTTACAATTATGGAGTTTGGTGGACCTACTGACCCAACTGATGGGGGAACACAACCATTTACTTTTGAAGATAGAACATCGGCATTAATATTTTCTGGTTCACAAGATATTACTTTACCTTGGAAAGAAAGTACATTAAACGCTGGTGGTGATTCTATCGAAACCATAGAAATGAATCTAAGATTGGATTCAGCTGAAAATAAAACTTTATTTCATGGTATCTCATCTGGTAGTAAGTACTTTGAGTTAGAAGCTATACAAACAACAGGTTCATTTGGTAAAATTAAGTTCTCAGTTTCATCTAGTAGTGATATACATTCTTTAGAAACATCAGAAAGAAAGTTATTTGATTCCAAATATAAAACAATAGCAGTTACTCAAACTACAAATGCTGGTACATCAAATGTAAATCTTTATTTAAAAGAATCATTAGATGATAGATTAATTATAAATGATAAAATATCGTTAACAATAAATCAATCTATATTATGGGATTCCTCTGATAATTTATTAATTGCAAGTTCATCAAATGTAACTTTAGATGAGTTTAGAGTTTGGAAAGATGCATTAGATGATAACATAATTACAAGTCATACAAAACAACCTGATTCAATAGTTGGTAACCATTATACAGCATCTTCGGAGCATTTATTAGTTAGATATGATTTTGAATATCCTCAAAATAGATTTCAATCATCATCTTTAAAAAATGTTGCTATTAGTAGTGAATATGGAGAACCAACCGCATCATTGAATAACTTCTCAAATCAAACTACATATCCTTATAATCATGAAGTATATGAGAGAAGTGTAACGGCACAAGTTCCATCATTAGGATTTAACCAAGCAGATAAAATTAGATTTGAATCACAAACATTGGTTAGTGATTTATCTTATAAAGTAAGAGCTACTAAAAAATCATTAGATAGAGCACCAGTTGATTCATCTCGATTAGGATTATTCTTCTCACCAATTAAAGAGTTGAATATGGATATAATTAAATCACTTGGTAATTTCAATATAGATAATTATATTGGAGCACCTGCTGATGATTATAAAGATGAATACACAGAATTAAAAGATGTAAGAGATTATTATTTTAAACGATTAAATAGAGATATCTATGAATACATTAGATTAATTAGATATATTGATAAATCTTTATTTGATGTGTTGCAAGATTTAGTTCCTGCTAGAGCAAAAGTTTCTAAAGGTTTATTAATTGAACCACATTATTTAGAAAGAAGTAAAACTAAATGGAAAAAGGCAACATCTGATATACAACATGGTAATACAATAGGTGATTATAAATCTAATGTAATTGTAGCTTCAATAGAAGAAAAGAAAGATATATATTTAGAATCAACTTATACTAAGATTGAGGCAAATGTAGATGGTGAATCCGATACTAAATTATCACATCAGTATGATAATTATGATGCAAACTTAGATGGAGATTCTGATATAAACTTAGTATCAACAAACCCTCAGTATAATTCAACAATTGATATAGATGATAATACAAAGTTGGCTGGTAATTACCCAACCTATATTAGTGATATAGTTGTACCTAATGGTTCTAACGTAGATGCATTCGTTATTGAAAATACATTCCAACAAATTGGTATGGATGCTAATTCATTATCAAACGCTGGATTTGGATTATACGCACCAACATCAGCAACATCATCAATTAATACGATTGATATAAAAGGAAATCTAACTTCATCTAGAAATTTAGTATTTAAAACTAAAGAAGAGTACATAGAAAGAATTAGTGTTCAAACAAAAGGATATCCTGCAACCTCAAACAACGAACAAGTTGAATATGAATTGCAAGATGTAACAAAGTATAGAAATAAAGTTACTATACTTCCTGTTGGTTCAACACCACCATCGGTTGGGAATGAGATAACTGAGGTTATTCCATTGAATGGATATTTCCCAACTCATTATAGATACAAAAATAATTTATCGCAAGGATTAAAGAATTCGTTCTTTGAAGGTTCAAAACAAACTTCAACAACAACTCCAGATGGATTAGGACCGGTAGAAACATTTACTACTAATCCAAACATTTTAAGAGTTGCTGACACTGGAAGAGGTAGTGGAGAACCAATCTTACAAGCAGATTAATTAAATTTTAAAATAGTTATATTTATTAGTACATAATAAACAAAAGGGCACATTAAATAAATTATGGGATATTTAGACAACACATCAATAACAGTCGATGCGATTCTTACCAAAAAAGGTAGACAGAAGTTAGCATCGGGTCAATCTTTATCCATTTCCAAATTCGCATTAGGGGATGATGAAATTGATTACACATTGTACGAACCAGCGCACCCAAAAGGGTCAGCGTATTATGATTCTGCAATAAAGGCAATTCCAATCATGGAAGCAAGTCCTGACGAAACACAAGTATTAAGATACAAGTTAGTTACATTACCAAAAGGTACAACTCAAATTCCAGTAGTAGCATTGGGTATTTCAGCAGTTGGAGTTTTTCAAGATGAAGGGCAAGTTGCTCTTTCACCTACAACTTCACCGCAAGGAAACACAAATGCTGGATACACTGTTGTATTAGCAGACCAAAGAGCAGGTACATTATCAGTAACACAAGGAGCATCGGCAGCTGGTTCAGTTCCGGTATTCTTAGGAGAGGAAATCACAACTACGGCACAAGTTGTTAGTGGTTTAGGATTTACATTCACTCCTAATCCGGCGTTAACATCTAATGTTTCTTCTACAATAACTGTCTATGGTAACGAAACTGGAGGTTCACAAACCATTCCTGTAACTATAACATATAGAGCATAAAAAGAAATAAAACATGGCATTAATAAACGACCCAAATATAACCTCTCAACTGCAAGATTTAGCAAGTGGAGGACAAATCGACAGTAACGATGTAATCGCCCTTTTAAATTCAGCATTACCTTCAGGACAACAACTACAATCTGGTGCTGGGGTAACTACTGGAATCTATAAAAGATTCGGTGAGTTCGATAAAGTAAACGCTAAAGTAGAAGTAATCACAACTGGTTTATGGACTGGTGATACTGGTTCTTTAACTGCAGCTTACACTTCATCAACTCAAGTAGCAGCTGCTAGTGGAGATTACTACTATAACGTATATAACGCTGACCCTGCTACCGATACTACTGCTGAAGTACAATTCGGTGTAGCATACGGACACGTTGATGGAAGTGGTTCAGTATCATTAGCAAATTCAGATGATGCACTACTTGCTTCTAAAGCAAATTATGCACAATATAAATCAGTTATTTTAGACCCAACCGATTCTAAATTCTCTTTTGAGAATGGAGCTGGAACTAAAGTAGATTCAAATGATATTTACGCTATAAACATTAATAGAGCTAGATATAGAGAAAAAATGGATCCAGGTAACTGGTCATTAACTCTTACTGGTACTGGAGGTACACATACTTTCATTGATGATAGTGGTAAGAAATTTGGAGATACATTAGGAAAAGCTGGTAGGGTATTTAAAGTAGTAAGTGGTTCACTTAACTTAGGTACTGAAAACGCATCAACTATAAACTCAACGGTTTCTTCTGGAGATGTAGGGTTTGGATTATTTTATCCTGATAGAGGAATTATACTTCTTTCACCAGCAGCATTAGAAGATGCAGTTGGAAATATAAATGTAAATGGAGCATCGGTTTCAATAGCCGGTTCAGCATCTACATCAGTTGAGCAAGAAAATCACAAAATCTTAGTTAACGCAATTAACGTAGGTGGTGATTTCCAAGCTAGAAGAACTGAAAATGTATCAACACAACATTTCTTTGTAAGAGCAACAAATAGAGAGTTTAATTACTCTAACAACCCAACGTATGTTAATGCTCTTGGGAAATTTGTTGAAACAACATTTGAAACTGACCCACAAACATTTATTACAACAATAGGTTTATTAAATGATGCAAATGAAATGATTGCAGTGGCTAAAACATCACAACCAATTGTGAAATCATTTGATAAAGAAGTCTTAATAAAGGTTAAACTTTCATTCTAACTATTAAAATAGTATGGCAACAATAAAACTAAGAGACTATCTCGCATCTCTAAGTTCTAAAGGAAGTACGGCATTAAATGATAAAATTACAATATTAGATTCTGCCGATGGGAGTAAAATTAAAACAGTATTAAAATCTGATTTAGTTGACTTAACATTCCTTGCTGCAGAACTAAGAGATGATTTAAAAGATGACTTTCTGAATACATTCGGAGATGATGTCATTTCGGGTTCTATACAAATAGACCACGATGGTACTACTAATTTTGTTGCTAACGAACATATAGACCACACAGGTGTAACAATTACTGCTGGTACTGGTTTGACTGGTGGTGGTGATATTTCAACTAATAGAACAATCAATGTAGTATCTGCTAATAATGGTATTATTGCTAACGCTGATAATATTGAATTAGATAATACTTCATCAGTATTTACAACTGGTGTAACTACTCATATAACATCAGCTGATTTAGATATGGCTGGTAACAAAGTTTTATTTGCTAATGTTTATGCAACTGAAGGAGATTTACCATCAGCAGCAACATATCATGGTATGTTTGCTCACGTTCATGCAACTGGTAAAGGGTATTACGCACATGGTGGGGCTTGGATTAAACTATTAGATGAATCATTTTCAGCTTCATTAGATAATTCATATGCTAGTGATTCTCAATTAACCGCAGTATCATCTGCATTTGATTCTACAATTAATGCATTGGATGGTACATATGCTAGTGATTCTCAATTAACCGCAGTATCTTCCGCATTTGATTCTACAATT
>Ga0209634_1001930_pt1 | contig 14849 bp, 32 predicted proteins | sample LinPmetageLP40_FD_184043 | JGI IMG/M metagenome (GOLD analysis project Ga0209634, IMG submission 184043) | Marine viral communities from the Pacific Ocean - LP-40 (SPAdes) (version 2) | ecosystem: Environmental > Aquatic > Marine > Oceanic | place: Pacific Ocean | collected 2010-08-26
CACAAAGTAATTTAAATACAACCGCAACTGTCGCTAATAATGTTTGGACAAATGTAGTGCTCACTATAAGCACAACCCAAGCTAATATATATATTAATGACGGTACACCTGTAACATTAACACAAAACAATTTAATTAATTTTCATTCAACTACAAAAGCAGGGATAGGAAGCTATAGATTTACAGGAGGTTCATTTCAACAGTTTTTTGACGGCTCAATAGACCAATTAAGAATATTTAACAGGGCATTAGATTCTGGAGAAGTTACACAACTTTACAACGAATAATGGAAGAATTAAAGGTAGGGTTTACAACATTTTTAGCATTGGCTTTAAATTTAAGTCAAGCAAACCCTGTCCTTCAAACTGTCAGTTTATTATTAGCGATAGTATATACTGGCTTGTCAATTTATAAAAAAATTAGGAAATGAATTTACCAAAGAATGGTGTAGCAAAAGAAATACGACATTATAGCGGTGCATTACTAATCTTTCTTTTTATAGTAGCTTTAGTAGTGGTGTTTATACAATACCCTGTATTAGATTCTAACAAGGAAGTTGTAATGATGTTAGTGGGTACGCTTTCTGCTTCTTTAGGGTTGGTTGTATCAACGATAACAGGAAGTAAACCTGATGATATAAATGCACTTAAAAACAAGTTAGATAGTAAAGAACAAACCATTGAATCACTTACTAAAAGCAAAGACGAATACGAAGCAATGATAATCAAATTGCAAAAGGATATGCTAAAAAATCAAGACGATATGTTTGATAAATTTATCCTTAAACAAGCAATGGAATTTGACGATAAAAATAAAAAATAAATTATGCAATCAATTATAATTATTATAACATTAGCTTTAATAGCATCAGCAGTAATATTAGTTTTAACTTACAACGGTTATCTAAAAGATACTGATAAAGATGGAATACCTGACAAGGTAGAAGATAAAGTAAAAGAAGTAAAAAAGAAAATCTTTAAAAAGAAAAAATGAAAGAACCTAAAACTTGCCAATGTGGAAACACAACAAATCCAAACGGATATTGTGACGGTACTCATTTAAAATAAAATATGTTACACTTTGAAACACAAGAATTTAATTCGCCTGACTTGGAAAACTCTGGCATTAATATGGATAATGCTTTTTTGCAGATGCTTGACGATGCACGTGGTATTGCAGGGATACCATTTAAAATCACATCAGGATACCGAAGTGTTGAACATAACCAAAAAGTTGGGGGTGTATCAAACTCAAGCCACCTTGTTGGAAAAGCCGCAGATATTGCGGTGGGAAGTGGCAAAGAAAGATACATTATTATTAATGCCCTTATCAAAGCAAATTTTAAGAGACTGGGCGTCGCTAAATCCTTCATCCACTGCGACAACGATGACTCTAAACCAGATTCTATCTGGACGTACTAATACGGTAGGCAATACCTTATGGCTGAAAAAAAGAAAATAAAAGATACAGCAGTAGGTAAATTTTTATTATCTAAAATACCAAGCGTTGTTTCTGCGATAGCAGATAATACAGCGGTAGGTAGTGTACTTCAAGCAATCATAGGTGGCTCGGATATGAGTGAAGGTGATAAACAATTAGCTCTTAAAAAACTTGACTTAGAACGCGCTGAAATAGACGGTACAACTAGAAGGTGGGTAGCAGACGCAAGAAGTGGCTCTTGGTTATCTTCAAACGTTAGACCGTTAACATTAGTGTTTTTAACTATTAGTTATGTAGTAGGTTGGTATTTAGGTTATCCTTTGGATTCTATTACTGGTTTATTATCTATTGTCATAGGTGGATATTTTGGATCACGCGGTGTAGAAAAAGTATTTGGAAATTCAAAACATCAATAATGGCAAAGCAAAAAGTTATTAACTATAAAAAAGTTAAAGTCAAGCGTAAAGGAATACATAGTAAGAGTAAGCAATCAGCTTTAAAATCTTCAAAGAATTACTTTAAAAAATACAAAGGTCAAGGTCGTTAGTGTTTATAAGTTTATAGTCTATAAGTTTACATTATTTATAAAAAAATTGTAATTTTGGTGGGTAGTGGTTAAATAACTATTTAATTATTTTATATATAATGGAAATCGAAGAAAAAATAAAAAAAATACAAGGTTATAAAACTTGGTCTTTAAAAAAGAAAGTAGATTCACTATTAGAAATAGACGCAAACAATTATACTAATCTTGGTATAGATTCAAGCAAAACTGAAAAAAAAGAAGTAAAAGCAATAAGTAGAAAAATTTACAAGGCTATATCTTTAATAAGTCCTTTAGATGGTTATATTTTAGAATCACACATGAATGAAAAAGATTTAAGAAATCTTATAGATGCCTAAAAAACCAACAAGAAGTAAACTTGTAAAAAAACTTGATACAGTATTTAGTCAATGGGTAAGATTAAGCAATGCGGACAACAATAAAAATTGTATTTGTGTTACTTGCAATAAGACGTTCTTTTGGAAAGAAATCCAAGCGGGCCATTTTATAAGCAGAAAACATTATAGCACGAGATGGGATGAACGTAATGTTTTGCCTCAATGTGCAGGTTGTAATATTTTTAGAGCAGGAGAGCAATACAAATATAGTTTATATCTTGGTAATAAGTTATCTAAAAAGCTATTAGAAGAAAGTAGAAAACTTGTTAAATTTACAAATGTAGAATTAGAAGAAATGATACAAAAATATAGCCAAAGGCTTAAAAAGTTTACTTGATTTTTTCTTGTAATATTGTTCTTTGTTTGAAAGGGGTAAGATTAATTTCTTGCCCTTTTTTTGTTTTGTATTAATTTTTTTTATAAATTTACATTATGACACAATATTATAAAGAAGCAGAATTGTACGGGAGAGTCCAAGAACTGCAATACGGTTTTGACAAACTCCGTAAAGAAAACGAACAATTAAGAAATCAATTAATTTTAAACACAAAGAACGATGGCTAAAGAATCAAATATTAATGAAAAATTATTTGAATTACAACAAGAGATAGGTACTATTAGTAAAGACACTAAAAATCCATTTTATAAGTCTAAGTATTTTGATATTAATTCACTTATTAAACAACTACAACCTTTACTAAAAAAACATAGACTACTTTTATTACAACCTATTGAAGAAGATATGGTTTATAGTAAACTAATATGTGTTGATGGAAGTGGAGGCGTTATAAGTGCTTTAAAGTTACCTCAGATAAACGATCCACAAAAATTAGGATCAGCTATAACATACTACCGTAGATATACTTTAGGTAGTTTACTTGGTCTTCAAGCTGTAGATGATGATGCAAATATTGCTAGCGGAATAACTCCACATAATAAAAAACCTTCTAAACCTTTTTTAAATTTAAATACACCTGAGTTTGAAAAAGCTAAAAAATTTATAAAAGAAGGAGGAAGTATTGAAAACATAAGTACTAAATATGCTTTAGGACAAGCCGTTAAAGATGAGCTATCTAAATTGTAAAATCAAAAGAGTGTATTACACAACAAGTTATAAAAAAAAAATAATCAAAATTACTATTTATGGAAATTACAGGAAATATCAAATTAATTCAAAACACGGAAAAGGGAACGTCTAAATCAGGAAAAGAATGGTCTAAACGTCAAATCGTTGTAACAACAACTGAACAATACCCACAAGACATTGCTATAGATTTTATGGGTGAAAAAATACTACAAATAAATAACTTTCAAGTAGGTAATCCAGTTAGCGTATCAATTAATATACGCGGCAATGAATACAATGGAAAGTACTATAATAGTATTAACGGTTGGAAAATAGCAAACCATATTGGAAATATAGATAATATAGACCAGCAACCAGCTCGAGAAGGAGTTACAGAAGATTTACCATTTTAATTTAATGGGGGTTTAATTACCCCCTTTTTTTTTGTATATTTATTAAATGAAACAACTTAAAGAAAATGAGCCTTTTCCTGATGATTTTTGGAATTACAATATAAACCACATAACAGGATATTATATTAAATCTAATAAAAACGAACAAAACAAAGAAACAATTAAAAAATACGCTAAACCCCCAAGAGGATTATGATAGCACAATCAAAGACAATCCAAAAAAGAATATTAGATATAAAGTATGGAAGAGTAAAAGAAGGATTAAAAATTGATATTCCTGAGATTGACGAGTTTATGCGCTTTAAGCATGGCAACTTTAATTTAATAATTGGACACGCTAATGTAGGCAAAACTACCGTAATTATATATTTATTTGTTTTATGGGCAATTAAACATAATTTAAGATTTTTAATCTGGTCAAGTGAAAATACACCTCAATCAATAGTAAGAAAGATTATTGAATTTAAAATGGGAATACCTATACAAAAGGCTTCTGATCTACTTATTAGTAAAGCTGTTGAATGGTGTGATAATCATTTTAAGATAATAGATGTTGATGATCTTTACACATATAAAGATTTACTTAAAGAAGCAGAGTTAATTAAAAATGCTTGGAATTATGATGCTTTGTTAATAGATCCTTATAATAGTTTAAGTAAAGATCCTTCGCTACAAAAGTTGCTTGGTAACTCACACGAGTATGATTATCAAGTTGCAAGTGAATTTAGATTACTTGCTAAAAAGAAAAACTTAACAGTATTCTTAAATGCTCATGGAGTAACAAGTGCTTTACGAGCTGTTCATCAAGGTGGACATGAATACCAAGGATTGTCTAAACCACTTTCTATAGCTGATGTAGAAGGAGGTGGTAAATGGGGAAACCGTGCAGATGATATTGTTTGCATACATAGGTACACAAGTCACGCAACTGATTGGATGTATAGTAATTTATCAATACTTAAAGTTAAAGAAAATGAAACCGGCGGCAGACCAACAACACATGAGAATCCTATAAAATTAAAAATGAAAATTAATAATGTTGGTTTCGAATTTTTTGGTAAAGATTTAATACATAATGTAAAACAAATTGAAGAGTTTAAACTATGATAGTATTAGGTATTTTATTATTTATGGCATTTATTATTATAATGGTAGGTCATTTTAAAAATGGTGAAATAATTATAAGTCCTATTAAAGGAATAATGTTTGGTTTTTTATATCACAAAGAACAATACGAAGATGAAGACGAACATACATTACAATGTTTGTTATGTGTAATTAGTATAAATGTGATATGGATAAAGAAGTTAAATGGTTAGCAAAGGTAGCTGAAAGACATAATGAGTGGATTAGAATAGTAAATAGTTTTAACGAATATGATTTTGCTGAAGATTTAGTACAAGAAATGTATTTAACTATATACAAATATGCTGATGAAGAAAAGATTATTAAAAATAGTGTCGTTAGTAGGGGATATATTTTTTTTACTTTGCGTTCTTTATACTTTCAATATTATAATAGCAAAAGAAAAATTAGTAAAGTATACCTTGATAATGAAAAAACTACCACAGAAATACAGAACATTGATGAAATGGATGAGCAAATAGCATACAATAAGATATGCACATTGATGGACGAACATATTGAAAACTGGCGTTGGTATGAAAAGAAGCTATTTTTATTATATAGGGATTCAGGATTAAGCATACGTGGTATAGCTGCTGAAACTGGAATAAGTTGGGTAAGTATATACCATACATTAAAAGCTGCAAAAACAGAACTTAAAGAAAAATTTGGTGAAAGTTATGATGATTTTAAAAATGATGACTACGAATTAATATAATAACTATGGAAGAATTTAAAGGTGATAAAAGAAGTAAAGCGTACAAGCAATGGAAAAAGAACCACGAAGCAAAAAGCGAAGGCTTGGGTCATACGGTGGAAAAAGTATTTAAAAAGGTTGGAATAAAAAAAGTAGTTAAGTTTTTAGCAGGTGAAGATTGTGGGTGTGAACAACGTGCTAAAATTCTAAACGACCTATTCCCATATCAAAAACCATTATGCTTAATGGAAGATGAATACAATTATTTATCAGAACGCATAGGAAAGATTAACAAGATAACATCTGAAGAACAAAAAGAATTACTATCTATTTACAATAGAATATTTAAGGATAAAAAAGAATTAACTTCTTGTAGTAGTTGTTTTTTAAATGGTGTTTGGAATAAACTAGAAAAAATATATAAAGAATATGAATAAGAAACTAAACAATATAAAAGAAGCTGAATACTATACTAATTTTAATTTAGTAGGTGAACACATAATTAAATCAAGAAACCTAAAACCTAAAAACAAAGCGTTAAATGATATGTACTTTGCGTGGCAGGAAGTAGGATTTTACGTCCATAGTCTTATAGGTAATGAAAGACTATACAACGATTCATTAAGTGAGTATAGAATGGATAAGATACGTGCAATAGAACGTGCAAGGGTTGCAGATGATAAGGTAAAAGGATTAGAAGAAGAGATACAAAAACTAAAAACAAGAATAGATGTTGGTATTTAAAATTATTTTAGGATACGGACTATTAAGAATAATAGAAGCAATGATAGTTAAAGAAATAAGAGAAAAAGACAAAAGTTAATAAAATGTTTATTATATTTGTTTAAAACAAAGAAACAATGGACATAGGAAAACGTACAAAAAATGCTTTTAAGATTGGTCAAGCAATAGGTAAAGCTAAAGAAGTACTTGATTTTACTAAAGATCAAAACAATAAGAAACAATTACAAGAATTAATTAAAACATTAGATAGCATAGAACTATGAATATACTAGAAAAAGCAAATGATATAATAAACGATCGCACAGAAGAAAAAGAAAGGATGTATGGACCTTTTTCATCTGGTATGGAAAGAGCAGCTAAAATAGCTTCAGCATGTACTGGAAAAGATATTACTGCTACAGATATGTATATGTGTATGGTAGCTTTAAAATTATCAAGGGAATCATATAATCACAAGGAAGATAATTTACTTGACGCTATTGCTTATTTAGGTGCATTAAACAACTACAAAGATGGTAAATAGAGCTATAGTTGGTTTAGTTAGTAACCCAGTTAAGAGTCTTAATAGTCATAACGGAGGTTGGACTTTACTAATCAAAAACATGTTAGTTGCTGATATATTAACCGAAAAGGATGATTGGGATAAGTATGATGAATTAATATTGTCTGAAGGTATAAACTATAAAGAAGGTGTATTTAATTTCTTTGGAGGTGTACAAGATTCTTTTTATATTAAATTAAACAAGTTAAATAAATATAAAGGTAAAGTTTATTGTATTAATGAAATGATAGATTATAATGTAGTATGTAATAAACGAAAAGAATTATTAGGATTATCTTGTAATAAAATACCTGAGATTATTAATTTAAAATATTTATCAAATAAATTAATATTAGGTGATAGCCATACCGTTTCAGTCTTTAAACCAGGATATACTATAGATAGAAATGATGGTAAAACTTTAAATGGTTTTTTAAAAATAGGATTAAAAAAGTATATACCAGATAATATTAATGACTTAATTTTTTATGCTGGCAACATAGATATAAGATTTCACATACATAGATTTAAAGGAAGAGAGACTGTTGTTGATTTAATTAGAGAGTTGTTTAAACAATTAGAAGATTTAAATATTGATAATATTACTTTAGTTTCTTTGTTACCTATAGAAGATGAATCTAGAAAATTACCTGGTACAGGATTATATAAAGACAAACCTTTTTTTGGATCTAAGGAAGATAGAACTTATTATGTTAAAGAATTTAATAGACTATTAAAAAGAGGATGCAATCATTATGGTTACAATTTAATAGAATGGGATTTTAATTACGATGATGGACTATCTTTTGATGATATGGAATCAAGGCAATCTGTTCACTTAAGACCGAAGTCTTATAAATATATAAATCAATTATGTTAGATCAATTTAAAGATTATTACTATAAAGCTAAGATGAATCAACAAAGATTGTATCAAGGTTATGATTGGACTAAGCAAGATATTGATGATGATTTAATATGGCATGTACCAATATATGATGTTGTTAATAGAAGGTATGCTGCTTTTAGTAGTTTATTAGAAGCTATAATAAAAGGTAAAGATGATCCAAAAGGTAACGGTAAATACTTTAAAGATCATAAGATAGATACAGATAACTTTATTTATTTATCTTATTTATTTAGATTATGTGGATCTGGTATTAATTACAAACCAAAAGATATAATACCTTATGGAAGTCATGGTTTTGGTAATTTTTGGATAGTACAAGAATTAGTATTAAAAAGATATGATATTGTTGATTGGGTAAATAATATACCTGATAAAGGTTTTTGCGATGTAAAAGGTTATTTATTACCTATGATAAAAAAAGGATTAAGGAATTTTATAGTAGAAGACTCTTTAAGTTTAGTTGATGAAATAATGAATGAAGTGCAACAAGGTGGATATTCTATAACTATGGTAGTTGATTTAGGAAATCATTGGTTAAGATCAAGAGGGTTTAAAAGACAAAATTTTGTTTTAACTGCTTTTGCAATGGATTTAGCTGAGTATTATCCTGATCTTGTAGACCAAGATAGTGATGTATATGTAGGTTCTAACGCGTCTAAATGTTTAAAGATGATATTACCTAAGATGAAAAAAAATGCTGCTTTACGTTATCTCTGTCAAATAACTGGAAATTACTCTAAGCCTTATGATATGGAAGATGTTGCTTGTGATTTTATTAGATACATAAATAATTTTCAAAGTGATCATCATATAAGAAAAAATAATAATATTAAATATTCGAATAATGTTCTTAAACAAACAGAGTACACAAGTTAATAATGATTTAAAAGATTATAGTCTTGATGATTATTTAGAACAGACTAAAAAATTTAAGTCATCTTTTGGTGATTTTAATGTAAAACAAGTAGATGGTTTTAATGTAATAGATGAATCAGTATCTTGCGAGGTTGGATATAAAGCTAGAAGTGGTGAGTATTTTATACAACATATTGCTAACCAAGGTGTTAAAGAAATAGTTTATGTACAGCCAAGAAGAGGTTTTGCAGGTATATCACTTTCATGGTTATGTAAAAAGTATGATTTAAATTTAACTTTAGTTATGCCATCTTCTAAAGAGATAAGCGATCACCAAGCTTTATGTATAGAGTTAGGTGCTAAACCATTGTTTGCTAGAATAGCAGCTATGCCTAATGCTAATTCATTAGCTAAAAAATATGCTAAAGCAACTAACTCTTACTATGTCCCTTTAGGTTTAAATCACCCTTTAGTTATAGCAGGCGGAGTAAGATGTATTTATGATTATTTTAAAGATAAACTAAAACCAAACACAATTTGGTCAGTTATATCTACTGGTGTTTTAACAAGGACACTACAAATAGCTTTGCCTGATACTGAATTTAGAGCAGTTGCAGTAGCTAGAAATATACAACAAGGCGAACTAGGTAGATCTGATTTTTATTCTTATCATAAACCATTTAACTCTAAATCTGATTTAATTCCTAAAGGCTTTAATAGCGAAGATTCTTATGATGCTAAAGGCTGGGATTATATGGTTAAGTATGGTAAAAAAGGTGATTGGTTTTTTAATGTAGCAGGAAATGCAAACCAACCTACAATAGATAAAAAGACTATAGAGTCTTATAGAGATTGGAATGATTTAAAAGATTTTAATTATGTATGATATTTTTACAAACTTTTTTAAAGACAATCAACATTTGTTTCCTAAACATAGGAATATTAATACAGGGCAAAATCATGCTGATAATATAAGTGAGTTAAAATTGGTTTACAATGTGCAATTTCCTTTTGGTTATTGTTTTCCAATAAGTCAATTCATGTTTTATTATTTAGGAGGCTATGGATCTGATTATGAATTAAGATGTATAAGAGGCATACCTATAGATATAAAAGGCTGTGAACATAGAACAACTCATTGGTTTGTTGTAAACAAGTTAACTGGAGAAATAATAGACTTATCTAAAGAACAGTTTGAAAAGATATTAAATATAGATGAGTATTACAAAAAAGGTAGGAAGGCTAATTTTGGTTTTCCTTATTTAAAAAGAGGAGGTAAAGTGTATAAAAATACTGTACCATCTAAAACTGTATTAAAATTATATGAACAGTTTAAAAAAATTTATTTAAATTCACAATCAGAAGCATTAGAATTTTATTTAAAAGAATATAAATCATTATGAATTTCGATAACGCACAATTAGCCTTTGAGTATTATTATGATTATATACTAAAAAAAGGAGTAGATTTTTCAAATACAAAAGCTTTATTTAATCAAGGTTTTACTATATTAAATCCTTTAGATAATAAGATAAATACTGATTTTAGGAAATGGTCTAATAAGTACGCTAAAAGGGAATGGGATTGGTATTTGTCAGGTAATCCTAATGCTAAAGAAATATCTATACATGCTCCAATATGGAAAGGGATGATGGATGAAGATGGTAATGTTAGGTCAAACTATGGATGGCAATGGCAACGAAACAAACAATTAGATAATGTAGTAAGTATACTAAAGAATAATAGTAATACTAGACATGCTGCAATATCTATATATGATGGTAAAGAAATAAACACTTATAGTAAAGACACTCCATGTACTTATGCTGTACAATTTACAGTGTATAAAAACAGATTAAATATGGCTGTACTAATGAGGTCTAATGATTTATGGTATGGATTTTGCAATGATCAATATTGTTTTAGTAAGTTACAAGAGTTAGTAGCTTTAAGATTAGGTATTGATGTTGGAGAATATTATCATTTTGCACACAACTTACATATTTATAATAATTTTTTAAACAAGAAACAATGATGTTAAACAATGAATTTGAACCAATTAGAGAATGGGCAAGAGAAAAAGGTATACTTGATCAAGGTGATCCTAAGACACAATACTTAAAACTTTTAGAAGAGGTTGGTGAATTATCACAAGGAATACTTAAAAAAGATAGATTAGAGATTGAAGACGCAATAGGTGATTGTGTTGTTGTTTTAACTAACTTAGCTGCTTTGTGTAATCTAAGTATAGAAGGTTGTATAGAACAAGCATATAGTCAAATAAAAGACCGTAAGGGTAAAATGGAAAATGGTACATTTGTAAAAAACAAATAATGATAGCAGTATTAAAACAACCAAACTGGAAACACATAACTTTTAAAACACCTAAGATTCATTTTGTTAATTGGGCTTTAGAATCGGGTGGAGTAAAGATAACAATAGATGATAATGAATATGATTTCACTAGTCAAAGTGAATTAGAAGCATTAAGATTAAATCTAGTGCCATCGATGAAAGGACCTGATACTTGTTTTGTACCAGTTGCAGATATGAGATCAATATATACTAAGAGTAAAGAAAGGGTAAATAAGATAGAATTATTAAACGGATCTGTATGGGATAAAGAAAAGTTACTATCAAAGATGTATGATGATTCTTTTTATTATGGTGAGTTAGGAAAATATGCATTAAGTAGTTCTGCTATTAAGAATTTAATTGATTCACCTAAGAGTTATGCAAGATCATTAAACTTTAAATCTGATTCAGGTGCTTTTAAAATAGGCAGACTTATACATTTAGCTGCATTAGAACCAGATAAACTTGATACATTGTGCCATGTTGTTGAAGTACAATCAGCAGTAACTAAAAAGTATAAAGAGAAAGTAGCTGAAGTTGGTAGTGCTCAGTTTGTATTTACAAGAAAAGAATATGACAAAGCAATGTATACAGCTGATGCTTTATTACAAAATGATATATGGCAAGACTTAACTAGAGGAGCTAAGTTTGAAGTACCAGCATTTGAAGTATTAGACGGATTTCCATTTAGAGCTAAAGCAGACGTATTAGGCTTTGACTATATTGCTGATTTAAAAACAACTAGCGATTTAAAAGGATTCCCTTGGGCTGCTAAAAAGTACGGTTACGATGTACAAGTATATATATATTGTAATTTATTTAATATAAGCTATAAGGATTTTAAGTTTTTTGCAATAGATAAATCATCTGGAGATCTAGGTATTTATGATGTTAAAGAAAGCTTTTATAATTCAGGTAAAGATAAAGTAGAATATGGATTAAGAATTTTTCAGAAGTTTTTTGTTGATCAATCACAAGAGATTAATGAATACGTTATAAAAGGCACTCTTGAATAAAGAAACAATACAAGAATTTTACTTGCTTGCTTTAGTAGATATAACAAATGGTAAAGACATAGCAGAACTTGAAGATGCAATAAACTTATACGAAGAAGCAGAAGAATATGAAGCATGTGCTGGAATACTAAAAGCAATACACGAATCAGGATATATGACAATAAAAGATATAATATTAAAATTAGAAGATGAATAAGGAAACAATTAAAGAAATAGTAGAAAACTACTTTGAGATATGTATAAGTAGAACGACTAGAAAAAGACAATATGTAGAAGCACGTTCTATATACTTTAAACTATGTAGAGACTTTACACAATTAAGCTTAGAACAGATAGGCAAAACAGTGAATAGAGATCATTCATCAGTACTACATGGAATAAGAAGCATTAATACTTGGGTAGAGGTTGATAAAAGAATGAACAACAACATGCGTATTCTTAAAAACAAAGTAATAAATTACCAAGTAGAAAAAGATGAAACAGTAAACCTTGACGAATCAATAGTACTTAAATACCTTGAGTTAAAAGACCAAGTAAAAAACCAACAAGAAATAATAGATAAACTTAATAGTGATTTAAAAGAAATTACAGAAAAGCATACTAAAAGAGAAAAGTTCTATGAGAAGTATGGTTTTGTTGGATAACAGATTGAATTAAAACCTATTGTATTATTGAATAATCAAATTATTTCAAGATGGCACATGGAGGAAAGAGAGATGGTGCAGGTAGAAAAACTAAAGCAGATGAGCTTCAGTTAATAGAGAAACTCACACCATTAGAACCATTAGCGTATGCTGCATTAATGAAAGGTTTAGAAGAAGCTGACTTTAAATATGTTCAGTTGTTTTATAACTACTATGCAGGTAAACCACGTGAAACAAAAGATATTAGTATCAACGAAGATTTACCAATATTTTTATAGATGCAGGTCGCAAGAACCAAAGCACTAGATAAGTTATTAGAATTAGATAAAAGGATACGAGTAGTAAAAGGCGGAACATCAGCAGGAAAGACTATTTGTATTCTACTTATTTTAATTGACTATGCTATAAAAAACAAAGGTAAAGAGATTAGTGTAGTATCTGAATCTATACCACACCTTCGTAGAGGTGCTTTTAAGGACTTCTGTGCTCTTTTAAAAGGTTTAGGTAGGTATAATGATAGCCAATTAAATAAAAGTGTTCTAAAGTATACATTTACAAATGGTAGTTACATAGAATTCTTTAGTACAGACCAAAGTGATAAATTACGTGGAGCAAGACGTACCGATCTATATATCAACGAATGTAATAATATACCATTTGATGCTTATAACCAATTAGCAGTTCGAACAAGTGGAAAAGTATGGTTAGACTATAATCCTTCTAGTTTATTTTGGGTAGATAAAGAAATAATAGGACAAGATGATGCAGACTATATAACATTAACCTATAAAGATAATGAAGTACTTGATCAATCTATTGTAAAAGAAATAGAGAAAGCAAGAGAGAAAGGTAAAACCTCAACCTATTGGGCAAACTGGTGGAGAGTATATGGACTTGGTGAAGTAGGTTCTTTAGAAGGTGTATGTATTCCTGACTGGAAAGAAATAGATAACATACCACAAGAATCAAGGCTATTAGCTTATGGAATGGACTTTGGTTATAGTGTAGACCCGACAACCTTAATTGCACTATATAAATGGAATGATGCATATATATATGATGAGGTTTTGTATAAGAAAGGAATGCTAAATAGAGACATAAGCAGGTTTTTAACTCAAGCTGATATAAGGGAAAACATTGTGGCAGATAGTGCAGAACCAAAGAGTATAGCAGAACTGCAAGGATACGGTCATAATATACATGGTGTAACTAAAGGAAGGGATTCAGTAGTATATGGTTTAAACTTAATGAATCAAAATGAAATATACATAACAGCAAGAAGTAAGAACCTTAAACGTGAGTTAGGTGGTTATATATGGGCAAAGGATAAAGAAGGAAACCAAACACAAAAACCATCAGGTCTACATCCTGACTGTATAGATGCAGCACGTTACGTATTAACAGACCAATTAGAGAATCCTAATAAAGGAGAATACTATATTTACTAAAAAAAAGTTAATAAATTGTTTATATATTAAAAAAGTTTTATATATTTGCTATATAATTAAAAACAAACAATATGAAAAAGTACAAAGATAGGTCAACATCTACAAGATTATTATCAAACGCTGAAAGAACATCTTACAAATTAATTATAAAGTTTGGAGATAATATTAGAGAAAAAATATTTGAAGGAAAAGATGCTTATAAAAGAGCAGTATTGTTCCAAGATGGTGTTACAGAAATGATGCAATCAATTAGATAAAAACATAGGGGGGGGCAACCCCCTTTTTTATTAACCAATAATTATATTATGAAAAACAATAGATTAGAAACAAGGATACTAAAAGCAATGTTTAGCTATAAGAATATAATAGTAGCTTCAGCTTGGGGAATAACAGCATACGCATCTATGTACGCTTGGATGTATTTAATAATGTTTATATTTGAATCATAAAATGCGACAAGCGTGTTGGTACGAAGAAATATATGTAGTACAAGAACCTATAGCAAAAGGAACCTTTAAAGGACCAGATGTTAAACTACATATAGATTACAAAGGTAAGAACATGATAAAAGGAAAAGAAACTTATATTCAAAATAGTAAGGAATTAGAAGACAAGATAGAAGAAGCTTATGAGTATGCATATAAAAGGTTTATA
>Ga0209634_1001932_pt1 | contig 14844 bp, 28 predicted proteins | sample LinPmetageLP40_FD_184043 | JGI IMG/M metagenome (GOLD analysis project Ga0209634, IMG submission 184043) | Marine viral communities from the Pacific Ocean - LP-40 (SPAdes) (version 2) | ecosystem: Environmental > Aquatic > Marine > Oceanic | place: Pacific Ocean | collected 2010-08-26
CCCAAATTGGAGAAACTGACGAAAACACGATACGAAAATCCTTAGATGAAACTGAATTTGTAATTAAGTACAATGCAGTACCTACCTTTATAAGTGATGGTAGCGTTGAAATTTTACAAGCAATGACGCACGATGAAGCTTTAGCGCTTATGGCATCGGCAGAATGGTCAGAACCTTTACCTGTAGAATAATGCATACGAAAGTTTTATCCATATTATATTTTCTTGCTGGCTATTTTGCTTGCTTTGCATTATTCAATAATGGTGCTTTTCACTTACGATGTATTGGTATTTTTCTCGGAATTTATCTAACTTACCAACTGGTAGAACAACTTGAGCGATGAAATTACAGTTACTTTTGCTGATAACTAAACTAAAAACTTATTCAATGCAACTATTCGCAATTGTTAGCAGCTTCTTTTTGCCTATTTCAGGGATCCTGATTTTAATCGGTGTTTCCGTAATCATAGATACCTTGACAGGCGTTTGGAAATCTCGCAAGCTTAAAACTTCGATTACATCTAGAAAACTCAGCGCTGTAATTTCTAAAATACTTTTATACGAGGTAACGGTCATGCTGTTTTATCTCATTGATTTTTATATCTTAAATGACATTATCTTGACATTCTTTAGCGTTGAGCTGCTCACAACTAAAATACTTGCTTTGGTATTGGTTTCAATTGAGGTCATAAGTATAAACGAAAACATAAAGGCTGTGAAAGGTATTGACATTTGGCAAAGCCTAAAGAATTTATTTGCAAGAGCTAAAGAAGTAACGCAAGATTTTAGGGAAATAAATGAGAAAGATAAATAAGATCGTAATCCATTGCACAGCAACTCCTGAAGGGCGAGAACACGATGTCGCTGATATTAGGCGCTGGCATCTAAAAAGAGGATTCAATGACATAGGGTATCACTTCCTCGTTCACATTGATGGAACGGTTGAGTACGGTAGACCAATAAAGCTCTCAGGCGCTCATACATCAGGGCAGAATAAAAATTCTATTGGGATTGCATATGTTGGAGGAATGTCCAAGGACATGAGCAAAGCTATGGATACAAGAACCAAAGAACAAAAGGATTCTTTAGTTAAATTAATACAAGAATTAATATACACTCACAATAAGGATATGCAGATATTTGGACATCGAGACTTTTCCAACAAGGCATGTCCCTCTTTTGATGCAAGAAAGGAATATGCGATTTTATAGTCTTATTTGCGTTTTAACGCTGTTTGGTTGCTCGGCTAACCATTACTATAGGAAGGCGCTTAAAAAGGGCTTAGAACCGCTTATATCAAGTGACACAATTAGAATAGCAACAATTGATTCAATTCCAGTAGTAAAACACGATACAATAATTTATGAGAAATACTTTAGTTCAAAGGATACAATAGTACATTATGAAAACGTATTTGTGCCTAAAACACGATTAGAGACAAGAATAGAATACAAGATACACCGCGACACAATAAGATTAGAAACAAGAGTTGAGGTTCAAAGAGCAAAGGCAAGCAAGCAGCCTAATTACATGCTTTGGATTTTTTTAGTTGTTGTGGCATTGGCAGCCTTGCAGTTAATTAAAAAACTTCTATGAGTGAGAATAAACGCTATCGGTTAACTCCTGACGAGGCAGAGATAATGTTTCGCTATAGAGGCTTAAAAGAAGCTTCCTCGCAAGCTGGAGTAGATATTGAAAGCGTGAAGCATGGATGGCTCAAAACAAAACAAGCGAGCCTATTCTTTAAGAACCCACTACATAAAGACGATGCCGAGAACAAACTTGACGAGCTATGCAAAAAGCTGATTCAAGATATGAAGCAATTCGCTCCGAAGTATCCAATAATAAAAAGGGATCCTGGAAAAAAAGAATACTTACTTGTAATAGACCCAGCAGATATACACATAGGCAAACTTGCAGATTCATTCGAAACAGGCGAAGATTATAACAACCAAATTGCCGTTAAAAGGGTAAAGGAGGGCGTACAGGGCATTTTAAACAAAGCGCAAGGTTTTCCTATAGACAAGATTTTATTTATCGGTGGGAATGATATTCTACATATAGATACTCCAAGCCGAACAACAACGGCTGGTACAAAACAGGACACCGACGGACAATGGTACTCTAATTTCTTAATAGCTAAACAGCTGTATGTTGATATTTTGATACAATTAATTTCGGTTGCAGATGTTCACTTTACTTTTAACCCAAGCAACCACGACTACCAAACAGGTTTTTTCCTTGCCGATGTCATAAAAACGTATTTTGCTAATAACAAAAACATCAGCTTTGATTGCTCAATATCGCACCGTAAAGGCTATCAGTACGGTAACAATCTAATCGGCACAACTCACGGGGATGGCGCAAAAATCCAGGATCTTCCGCTGTTAATGGCTCAAGAATTTCCAATTGAATGGTCAAAGACTAAGCATAGATACGTTTACACGCATCACGTTCATCACAAAACAAGCAAAGACTTCATAGGAGTGACCGTTGAGAGCTTGCGAAGTCCAAGCGGAACGGATAGCTGGCATCACCGCAAGGGCTATCAGCACGCCGCAAAGGCGGTTGAAGGCTTCATACATCACAAAGAGAACGGTCAAGTAGCAAGATTGACTCATTTGTTCTAAGCAAATCAACTTTTTTTCCTGTTTTTTTTGTTTTCTATATCAAAATGATATATATTTGATATCATGAAAGAAAAATTATTAAGATTACCGAAAGACCTTTATAATAAAATAGAGGCATCAGCAAAGAAAAATGCGAGGAGCGTAAACAAGGAAATCCAAGTTCTACTCGCTCAAGCAATCACAACATCTAAAAACCAATAACAATGACAACACAGAAAAAAAAATACCCTTTAACGATAAGAGTTGATTACTTTAAGGAGGGCTCGGACACGAGAGATAACTTTAACATAAGATACTCAATCGAAGAGGTTGTTTGTAGTTTTGATGAGGAGTGTTCTTTTTACGAATCATTGAATCATGAAGCAAATATTACCATTTACAAATTTTAAAAACCAATAACAATGAACAGAAAAGAAACCTTAGAGCTTCTCATCGAGATAGAGGAAGCAATTGAACACTTTGAAACAAGGATTGATAATGCAGAATGGTCGAATGGCTTCGGCATCGGCTTAGAATTTGGAAGCATCCGAGAGAAAAACGAACATAATATAATTATATACGGTATGTGCATCGGAAGATTAAATGAACGATTTACTAAACAACTAAATAAACTGAAATAATGAAAGAAGGAATAAAAGATACGATTTACGGCATAGTATTCTTATGCACATTAGCAACCGTGTATTACTACACAATTTTAATATTCGGATAATGGAACAGACACACGAATTTTTAAGCAGATTAAGTGGATCCGATTTGAAATCCTGGGTCATAGTAAATACAGTTTATCAGAGGTATTGCCAAGATGTAGGGGTTTATGAATGCGGAATAAATAATCAAACAGGTAATGTTTTTATTGCTTTAGAAAATGGAATTACTTTAGCAAGTGCATTTGGTGGTTTGGTTGAGTTTGTAGTATATGACAGTAATGAGTATGGATATGAACATTCTTATGTTTGTTATGAGGATGCCTTAAATCACAAATATGCAAGATAAAGACATAAAAATAACCAAGAGACTTCATGACATTAATACATTCATGAGTACGCTTGATAACGAAACCTACCTTGTAGGAAAAGACGAATACGGCAAAGAGTTCACAATGGTATTTAATACTATTGAGCTTTTGGAATGGCTGGATAAAGGGTATATGAAGAAACAAGTAAAGCAATACATTAAAAACTTATAAGGATGGCACACAAAATACATACAGAGGATTGGGATAGCTTCGATGTTGAGCTATACTCTCGCAGAGTAAAAAGAACGGATTGCAGACTGCATACTTACAGGATCCAGTACAACCTATACAAAAGCGATAAAGACATGGCAAATCCTTTACAGGCGATTGACTATGTTGTTGCTTATTCCAGAGATGAGGCTATTCATGCTTGGGGTAAATGGAAAGGATTAATAAAAAAAATCACAATTGTTGCACCATGGAAAAGATAAATGATTACATTTATGCGTTCATAATTTGGTTTATCTATGGAAACATGGATTGATTTCTAAAAAAAAGTTATAGGTGGCTTATAATTTTTTTTCTATTGGTTTAATACGATACGTTAGTAAAGCAGCCACCGCTTGAAAGCGTATCGTTTTTTTTTAATTAAATTTTATGGCAAAAGATAAAAAGAGCTTTATTCTATATATGGATCAAAGAGGAATCTTTGACAAATTATCTGATGAACAAGCTGGCAAATTAATCAAACACATATTTTCTTACTGCGCTGATGAAAATCCAGAGGCGGAGTTTATCATAGATATAGCTTTTGAGGGCATTAGACAGGCTCTAAAGAGGGATTTAAGAAAGTACAACGTCTATATCGACAAGCAAAGAATAAACGGAGCTAAGGGAGGCAGACCAAAGAAAGCGAAAGAAACCCAAAAAACCCAACCCTTTTTTCAGAAACCCAAAAAAGCTGACAGTGTAAGTGTTAGTGATAGTGTTAATGTAAATGAAACAACATATAGGAGCTTCGCTCATCTGTCTATCTCTAAAGAACAATTTGAAAAGCTTGAGGCTAATTACCTAAAGCAACAGATTGATGATGTCCTGGATGCAATCGAAAACTTTAAACAAAATAAGAAATACAAATCATTATATTTAACCGCCAAGAATTGGCTAAAGAAAGAAGAACCAAAAAGTGAACATACTAAATTCAAAGCAGCGTGGCAATAGACGGATACAAGGTAACAGAGACAGGAGACATAATTGATAAGATATTTAAGCACCGAGATAATTTCAATAACAAAGGAAAGTATTTAGGCTGGAAAGGATTGCATGAGTTTTATTCGATGCAATTAGGCAACTGCACCGATTGGACAGGATTCCCAATGTCAGGAAAAACGCAAGTCCTTATGGAGTGCCTTTTAAATACATCAAAGTTTTATGGATGGAAGCATTTGGTTTACTTTCCTGATGTTGGAAGCAACGTTGAGATTGTTGCGGATTTGATCCATAAGCTTACAGGCAAGAGCTTTAATCCCAAAGAACGGAATGTAATAAAGGATAGAGAAATACGGAGCAGCTTAGATTGGATATTTCAGCACTTTCATATCCTAACTAAAAAGGATGTAAAAGCAAAGATGACTCCGTTTCAGTTTTATGACTATGCGGTTGAGCTTAAACAAAAAAGCGGATTACAAACAGCAAGCATTGACTCTTGGAAAGACCTGAGCCATCCATACCACGAATTTGGAGGATACGCACAATATTTAGAAGTTGTTTTACCGTACCGAAATCAAATCGCAGAGGATAACGAGCTGCATCTTCATACAATCATTCATCCAAAGCTTACGGAAAAGATAAATGGAAAGAGAAGCGTGCCGAGTCCATACGATTTAAAAGGAGGATCCGAATGGTTTAATAGCGGTAAGTGCATGATAACGGTACACCGAGAGGACTTAAATTACAACCAAGCTATTATCAACTTTAATAAAATAAAGCCTCGCTCCGCTGGGCAAATAGGACAATTGATATTATGGTTTGACAAAGAAAAATTCCTATATTATGAGCAAGAGAATCCAGCTCCTAATGTTTACAATAAAATATACGCCAAAGAAAAATGAACACCTTAGAAATATTAAAAGCAAAGATTAACCTAAAGACGGTACTAATCAAATTTAAAGAAAGCATTGAGGAGATTGAATTTAAACATCCAGGAAGAAAGGATTTAATTAATTCAATGAAAGAAAGCGCAGAGGATATTGAGCATTTTCACAACGTCTTTTTAGAATTCGAACAAGAGTATCGAATTGAATGTAAATCTAATTTTAGAAATCAATTGATAATTGCAGAACATAAACACGAAATAGACAAGCTAAAAGAAATTATTAATGATGCTAAATTAGAATTATGATAAAGGTTGGAAGTGATTTTTCTGGAGTAGGCGCATTCAATCAAGCATTAATGCGTTTAGGTATTGAATACGATGAGGTTTTCGCTTGTGATATGGACAAGTTTGCAAGAGAAACATTTATACATAATTACGGAGAACCTAAATACTATCCTAAAGATGTTTACGAAAGAGAAATACCAAAAGAGAGCTTAGACATTTACATGACTTCGCCACCGTGTCAGGCGTTTAGTTTAGCTGGTAAACGGTTAGGTAAAGACGATAAAAGAGGCGTATTGTTTTTTAATAGTCACGAATTCATAAAGAAAAACAAGCCAAGATATTTTATCTTTGAAAATGTAAAAGGTTTGCTATCTGATAACAATGCGAAAACTTTTAAGGAGTGGATAAATATGTTAGGAGGCAAAAGCGTAAACGGTTTACCTGTTATATTCCCTTATGAAGATTCAGTACCTTATCATATTTACTACAAAGTAATGAACGCAAAAAAACACGGAATCCCTCAAAATAGGGAAAGGGTTTTTATTGTAGGCATTAGAGATGATAAAGATAATTTCTTTAGCTTTCCAAAAAAGCAATATTTAAAAACTAAATTAATTGATTTGCTTGAGTTCAATGTAAATGACAAATATCGGTTAAGCGAAAAGGCCAAAAGGTCAATTATTTTTAATCCTGATAACTTACAAAAATCAAGGCTGGATCCTGATATATCCAGCTCATTGCAATGTCCTGGTCACTCTGCTGGAATTTATAAAGGAATGACAGCGATATCTGTAAGGACTGCGAATTCAAAAGGCTATGATATCGCAAGAGAAGGAGATTCAATAATTACAAGCCAGCCGTCAAGTAAAACATTGAGGGGCAGAGTAGGAAAAGGCGTTGCTCAAACTTTAGATACTGGATGCAATCAAGCTACAATAAAAAATAAAGCCATTAGAAGAATGACTCCGAGGGAATGCTTTCGACTTATGGATTTTCCTGATACCTTTACTTGGATTTGTTCAGATAGTCAAGCGTACAAACAGGCTGGCAATAGTATAGTAGTACGGTGCTTAGAATTAATAATAAAACAATTTAACTTATGAAATGCCCACAATGCGGAGAGCCATTAATATGGATAGAAGATAATACCTATGAAGAACACGGTATCGAAGAAAGCGGAATAATTGGAGTTTATCTCTGCGAAAATTCAAGCTGCGATGTAGATGATGTTTATATATTTACGCCAACCAATGCCGAGGTGTAAACATTGCAAAGAGAAATTTGAAGCCAAGCACTTTAATCAAAAATATTGCTTTAAGCCTCAATGCGTCAAAGCGTGGGTAGAAACTGCAAAGGTCAAGAACTGGAAGAAAGAAAAGAAGCAATTGAAAGAAGAACTTGAAACCGTTCAAAGTTTAATGAAGAAAGCCCAAAAGTATTTCAATACATATATCCGAGAGAGAGACAAAAAAAAACCTTGCGTATCTTGTGGTCAGCCTTTAGGTCATAAGTTTGATGCTGGCCACTATTTCAGTAGCGGAACGCACAAAGCAGTAACATTTGATGAGAGGAACGTTCATGGTCAATGCGTGGCGTGCAACCAACATAAACACGGAAACTTGTTAAACTATCAAACAGGGATCCAGGAAAGAATCGGAGAAGATGGATTAATTCAGTTGGAATTAAAAGCGCATGAGATACGAAAATATTCAAGGGAAGAGCTGCGAGATATTATAGAGGAGTACAAGCAAAAGACGAAAGCCTTAAAAGAATAATTTGCATAAGAGGATAAGAATCCTTAATTTTATATCACTAACAATTAAAATCGTATTATGAAAGGAGAACCTATTGAGGTTTCGGCGACCGCTGGAATCTTATCAATCAAAATTCAAGGCAGAGAAATAATCAACGAGCGCATCGGAGACGATTGGCTTTTTGATTTAGACATAGGCAAAGCAATAACCTATAAAGAGGCGTTATACTCTGAGTCAAATAGCTGCGCCTTTGAAGGAGATTACAGAGGCTCAAAAGAACTTAGAGCAAGCTACAACAATTTTAAACGCTATGTTGCGCACTATGAACAAGTGCAAAATTATGTAAACCAAATAAATTAATAACGTTATGAACAAATTAATCGAAAGACTTGGAGAAATCCAACAACAACTGAAAGCGCCAAAGAATCAGTATAATAGTTTTGGCAAGTACAAATATCGCTCATGCGAGGACATTATGGAGGCTGTAAAGCCTTTGCTTAATGGCTTAGTGTTGAACCTTACCGATGAGGTTAAGGAAGCCGCTGGCTGTATGTATGTCGAAGCAACTGCAATGATAACGGATGGAAATAAAGTCCAAGCGGTAAAAGCACAAGCTGGTATTGACATCAATAGGAAGGGAATGGACATCGCTCAGAGCTTTGGATCCTCTTCCAGTTATGCAAGGAAGTACGCATTAAATGGATTATTCTTAATTGACGATACAAAAGACGCTGATTCCACGAATACTCACGGAAAGACGAAAGAGAAAAAGAAGCTAAACGCATCTACTTTCAAAAATGCTTTAGAGATGATTGCAAACGGAGAGTATACAGCAGAGAAACTTAAAGACAATTATGCATTAACTCCTAAACAATTAGAGCAACTATGAAAGATTTTAGAATAAGATGCTCTGCAATTGGAAAGATAATGGCTAACAGCCGAACAAAAGGTCAATTAAGCAAGACATGCCAAAGCTATTTAGAGGATTATGCTATTGAGAACATGTACGGATACAGCAAAGATGTATGGAGCAAAGCCATTGATAAGGGTATAGCTGTCGAGGATGCAAGTATAGAGCTTGCCGAGGAGGTTCTTAAGATGGGCGCAATGTCAAAAAACGAGGAGTTTTACGAGAATGAATACTTGACAGGAACGCCTGACGTGCTCAATGAGGACTTTGTGCTTGATGTGAAAAGCAGTTATGATGCGACTACCTTCCCCTGGTTTAAAAAAGATGTACCAAACAAGGATTACTATTATCAGTTGCAAGGTTACATGGAATTGACAGGAAGACGAAACTCATATCTTGTTTATTGCTTAGTAGATACACCAAGCGATATTGTCGAGGATGAGGTAAGGAGAGTTCACTACAAGCTTAAAGAGATAGACGATAACCCAATTGTAAGGAACGCGGTAGAGATGCAACATAACTTCGAGAGAGTACCAAAGGAGCAGAGAATAAAATGCTATGAGATTGCATACGATCCTGAAGCAATTGAAAAGATATACGACCGAGTTAAGGAATGCCGAGAGTATTATGAGACATTAATTCACGAACAATTTAAAATAGAAGCGATATGAATGTAAAAGGAAGATTACACCTAAAAGGGGAAACCCAACAAATTAGTCAAAAATTTGCAAAGAGAGACTTTGTTATCGAAACCGAGGATAAATATCCTCAATTAGTTTCATTGCAGCTAACGCAAGATAAATGCCCTCTCCTGGATGAGTACGAGGTTGGCGATGCAGTTGATGTTGATATAAACATACGAGGCAGAGAATGGACTTCTCCAAAAGGCGAAGTAAAATATTTTAACACTCTGGAAGCTTGGAGATTTAACCGAGCGCAGCCTGAAAAGATGGAATCAGTTCATTTAGATAACGATTCTGACGATGTTCCGTTCTAATACGGATTTTTAAATGTTAGTAATTAGCCGAGCAGAAATGTTCGGCTTTTTAATGATTAAAAAATTATCACTACATTTGATTAGATTCTAAACAATGGAGTGGATTGTAAAAGTTCAAGAAAAACACGAGGAGTATATAACTTTTATCAGGTGGCTTGGGGAAATTGTTTATGCTGAAGATATAGTACAGGAGTTTTATATAAAGCTGATGAAGTATAGCAATGAGGAAAAAGCATTGTACGATAATAAACCGAACATGGTTTATTTGTTAAAAGTTTTAAAGTCTCTTTTCAATGATTTTATAAAGCAAAAAAAGAAAATTAAAAAGGTGGATATTACAGAGTTTGCTTTGTCGGTTGATTATGATTATTACGAAACTGAGGATCCCAGCGATTTTTACCTTGATATTATAAAAGAGGCTTGTAATTGGCAATATTTTGACAAAAACTTATTTGAATTATACACAGGAATTAAGGACGTCAACAGAGCTGGTTTGTTAAGCATGAGGCAAATATCTCAAGGTAGCGACATCAGTACAAAGACGATATTTTATAGTTTAAAACAATCCAAAAACATAATCAAGGAAAAATTTAAAGAAAGGTATTTTGATTATATGGTTGAGATTAATAGTAAAAAAATTAATTCAATAAAGTTAGAAGACTTAAAGAATGAACATTACAAAGATGACGGTGAGCATTGCAATTAGATGAAATACAAAGAAGTAAAAATAGGTAACGGAAAAAGAACTAAGCGTAAAATTTGGCTTCGAAGCGCTCCAGCTTTAGGGCATAAAGACGAACCCTATTATAAAACAGAAAAAGAAATGCTTGAAGATAAGATATACAACTTTGCATCTTTAAGCGAAACAGAGAAAGGAATATACAAGAAACTAAAAAACTATGAGTATAGAAAATCAAATATTTAACCATTACCGAGAACAACAAGCAAAGATCCAGGAAAGCATTAAGCTTTTGGAGGAACAGGGATACATAGTCCAAAAGGAAGAGGAGACCAGACCAATATATCGAACCAAGTACATAAAGCAAGAAATACGCAGATTAAAAAGCAAGCTTGTAGGCAACCTAAAAGCGGATACACAAACGCAAAGAGAGATTGATGTAATGGAATCACTATTGTGCATTTAATAAAATAGATATGAGTAAAACAACAAAAAAACGGAAACCAAGAAAGCAACCAGCCAAAGGAGTAGGCGATATAGTTGAGGAGGTTTTGCAGAAAACAGGAGCTGCAAAGGTCGCAAAGTTTATTTTAGGCGAGGACTGCGGATGTGATAAACGCAAGCAAAAGCTCAACGAGTTATTCAGAACTACAAAGAAGCCTGATTGCCTACTGGAAGACGAATACAAATGGCTAAAGGAATGGTTTGCAAAAGAATCAACAACTTATAGACCAAGCGAGAGAGATGAAATGATAAAAATATACAGTCGTATCTTTAGAGTAAAAACAAACGCAACAAACTGCGCAAGTTGTCTAAGGGAAATCCATAACAAGATGAAGACGGTTTTTGAAACTTACGAATAATGCAAATAGAAAAAGTAAAAATATCTCAGGTTAAGAATAACCCAAATAACCCAAGGGTAATAAAAAATGATGACTTCCGTAAATTAGTCAAGTCAATCAAAGAAGCTCCCTGGATGTTGCAGTTGCGTTCTATCATAGTAAATGACGATAACATTGTACTTGGAGGTAACCAAAGATTAAGGGCATGCAAAGAGGCTGGATTGAAAGAAGTTTACATAATCAAAGCAAGTTCATTAACAGAGGAACAACAGAGGGAGTTCATAGTAAAGGACAATCTTAGCTCAGGGGAATGGGATTGGGATGCTTTGGCGAATGAATTTGAATCTGAACAGCTAAAACAATGGGGTATGGATTTGCCTTTTAATGAGGAGGATGTCATAGAAATGAACAACCCATATAATGAAGAAACGGAAAATGCCTTTGCTACGGAATTGGATAGCGAAAGCAATTATATTGTTTTAAAATTTGACAAGGACATTGATTGGATACAAGCAAAAACACTATTCCAGTTAAAAACAGAAACAGCAAGAAGGTCTAACGGTAAGGCGTGGAGTTCAGGAACAGGACGAGTTTTAAATGGCGTTGATGCTATAAATATGCTTACAAAAAAATGAAAGTAAAATTTTATGCACCAAGTTATAAAAGACCTCAAAAATCTATAACTCAAATTACATACCCATTTGTTAAGCTTGTTGTAAGGGAAAGCGAAGCAGAGGATTATATTAAAAATGGCAACGATGTTGTGATTTGTCCTGATAGTGCTCAGGGAAATTTGTGCCGAGTTAGGAATTGGATCCTTGATAATTTATTTAATGATGCTGACTGCATTGTTATATTGGATGACGATTGCAACAGCATCGGAAGATGGGAAGAGCAAAGTAACTACAAATTTAATGGCGAGGAATTGCAAGAGTTTTGCGAACAGCAAGCAATATTGTGTAATGATTTCGGTTTTAAGTTTTGGGGTTTAAATTGTGTTACTGATAAAGGTGCATACAGAGAGTATTCACCTATTGGAACATTGCAATATATTGGCGGACCGTTTCAAGCTCATTTAAAAAACCCAATTCGATATGATGAAAATCTACCATTAAAGGAAGATTACGATATCACCTTACAGCACATATTAAAACACGGCGGATGCTTGCGTATTAATTATGCTCATTATTCAGTTAAACAATCTGAACAACCAGGAGGGTGCGCAACATATCGCAATTTAGATTACGAAAAAAGTCAGTTTTTTGACTTACAAAGAAAATGGGGTAAAGATATTATATGCAGAGATAAAACAAGCAAAAAAAGTTTTGATTACAACCCAATTTTAAAAGTACCAATAAAAGGAATGTAAAATGGCTAACAAGAATCTAATACCATTTAAAAAAGGCGAATCAGGAAACCCAAAAGGCAGACCTGTCGGAAGTAAAAACCGAAGCACCATAGCAAAGAGATGGCTATCCGTTGAGCAAAATTTAAAGAATCCTTTAACGAGCGAATTGGAAGATATGAGCCAAGAGGATTTGATGACCTTAGCCCTAATCAAAAAAGCAAGGGAAGGAGATACCCAAGCTTACCAAAAATTAATGGATAGTGCTTACGGTGCGCCATTGCAACAAATCGAACAAACTAATATAGAGCAACCTTTATTCCCTGATGTTACAGAGGACGACAGCGATAAATAAGATACTCGCTCTCAAAAAGCGAATCAAAATAATTCAGGGTGGAACATCCGCTGGAAAGACTTTCGGCATACTTCCTGTACTCATAGACAAGGCAGCAAAAAAAAGCGGATTAGAAATAAGCGTAGTTGCTGAATCAATACCTCATCTTAGGAGAGGAGCGTTAAGAGACTTTCTCAAGATAATGAAATGGACAAATAGATTCCAAGAGGATCGTTTCAATAAAAGTTATCTAAAATACGAATTTGCAAACGGAAGCTTTATCGAATTTTTCAGCGCAGACGATGCAAGCAAACTAAGAGGAGCGAGGAGAGATATTCTATACATTAACGAGTGCAACAATGTAACCTTTGAAGCTTACAACGAGCTTTCAATCAGAACAAAAAAAAGCATCTATCTTGACTTTAATCCAGCAAATGAGTTTTGGGTGCATAGGGAACTAAAAGACGAATCCGATGCCGATTTCATAATATTGACATACAAGGACAACCAGGCACTTGATGAGGGTATCATCCAACAAATAGAAAAGAATCGCTTAAAAGCAAAGACAAGTGCATATTGGCGCAACTGGTGGACTGTTTATGGCGAGGGCAAGGTCGGTCAATTACAAGGTGCAATATTCACGAACTACAAGACGATTGACAGAATACCTGAAGAGGCGAGATTGATTGGAATAGGTTTAGACTTTGGATATTCTGCGGATCCAACTGCAATAATTGCAGTCTATAAATACAACGAGCAAAGGATCCTGGATGAGATGACCTACCAAACAGGATTGCTTAATTCAGACATAGCAAAGAAGCTACCCAAAGATGTAGCTGTTTATGCAGATTCTGCCGAACCTAAATCAATCGCAGACATTCAACGCTACGGAATCACGATTAAAGGCGTAACAAAAGGCAAGGATTCAGTTAATTACGGAATTGATGTAATGCAAAGGCAAGACTATTTGGTAACATCACAAAGCACCAACCTGATTAAAGAGCTAAGAAGCTATTGTTGGGATAAGGATAAAACAGGCAAGCAACTAAATAAACCTATTGATAAATTCAATCACGCATTGGATGCAGTCCGCTACCATGAGATGGAAACAATAGGCTTAAATAAAAACTTCGGGGAGTATTCTATCCTTTAGGTAATACAAACTAAAAATAAAAAGGTTATATAGACATGAAAGTAGATTTATTACTACCAAGTTCACTAAGCGAAATACCACTATCAAGGTATCAAAAGTTTGTAAAGACGAAAGAGGCTTCAAATGATGAGGAGTTTATCGCTCAGAAGATGATTCAAATATTCTGCGGAATAGATTTATCGGAGGTAGGTAAAATAAAAATGAAAGACTTAAACGGATTAATCACGCATTTTACAGAAGTGTTTAGCGAAAAGCCAAAGCTGGTTAGACATTTCAAAATAAAGAATATTGAGTTCGGCTTTATTCCAAAGCTTGACGATATTTCATTCGGAGAATATGTTGACCTTGAGCATAACCTACAAAATTGGGAAACCTACCATAAGGCGATGGCTGTAATGTACAGACCGATAAAAGAAAAAGTAAAAGACAAGTATTCAATAGTTGATTACGAGCCTAATGAAGATATGCAAGATTTGATGAGGTTTGCGCCTTTGGATGTTGCGATAAGTGCCTCGCTTTTTTTTTGGACTTTAGGAAGCGAATTACTGACTCTTACTCTCAGTTATTTACAGAGCGAACTGAAGACGATGACGAATTCCAGCAATACAGCGAAAGGTATTTATTCGGAAAACAATGGGGATGGTATAGCAGCTTCTATTGCCTCGCTCAAAAAGATGTTACCAAGCTTGACGAAGTTGCAAAGCTCCGACTTACTAAATGTCTCACATATCTCGCCTTCGAAAAACAAAAAAACGAAATCGAAGCAAACGAACTTAAACAACAAATGAAACGATGAATTACTTTGATATCATAGACAAACTAAAAAATCACTTCGAATCGGATCCTATAATTTCAACCGTCAC
>Ga0209634_1001933_pt1 | contig 14842 bp, 12 predicted proteins | sample LinPmetageLP40_FD_184043 | JGI IMG/M metagenome (GOLD analysis project Ga0209634, IMG submission 184043) | Marine viral communities from the Pacific Ocean - LP-40 (SPAdes) (version 2) | ecosystem: Environmental > Aquatic > Marine > Oceanic | place: Pacific Ocean | collected 2010-08-26
CAAATAAAGAAGTATCAGTATTAGGTGTAACTAAAGTTTCTGATACGGTAAAACCTAATTTAACATTAGGTGAATTACTAGTGTTATCAATAACTACTGTTTGTTGTACTACTCTAGTAAAAAAGCCTTGTACGTAATATACGCCTTCTTCAATATGCGCAAGTGAACATTCGTGAGATGTAGAAAAAGTATTATATAACTCTCCTGTAATTGAAGGATTATCTGCTAATGTAGCATATATAAAACCCCCAGATGGATCAAACTCATTACTAGTAATATATTTTAAATATAAATTTCCTACTGAAGTAATTTTATTTGTTCCAGTTGGACTGGACATTACTACAGCTTTAACAGTACCGTCAGTATTAGATATAACTAAATTCTCTAAGTCTTTTATATTAGATAAAATACTTCCTGCTCTAGCTGCAGATGCTGGAAAAGAAGTATTAGATGAACCTGTTAAAGCTAATCTTTTAGCTTTTTTATCAAATTGTATTTTAGCACCAGTAACTCTTGCGCCATCTTTTAGTAAAAAGTCACCAGTCCTTTTAATTTGCTCTTGAAGTATAGATTGAGAAGAAGTTAATTCTCTAGCTTGAACTGGAAAACCAGGTCTAAATAATACTCTTAAAAAATCTTTATTTTCGTCAAAATCATCAAAATAAGGTGATATGTTTAAATCAATATTTGCCATGTTCTATTTATATCAAAAAGTTAAGATAAAATTAAACGATTCAATCTGATCTTTAGCTCTTCTGATTTTAGTATCTTTAATATCAGTTAGTAAAATATCACCTGAATTGAATAAAATTTGTCTATTGTTTATTTTAGATATAGTAAGAGCATTACCAGCAACTGTTCCAGAATTAGTTACTAGTTTTATTTGATCATCTATTATAAATGAATCTTTATCTTTTACTTTACCTAAGTTAACATAAAAATATTCTTTCTTGGATACATCAATAGCTACTATTCTTGCTACTTTAGCAGTAGTTGAATCGTAATTATTACCTGGTATATCAGCAGAAGAAACAATATCTCCTATGTTAAATGTTGTATTACCTCCATCAGAATCGCTTCCAATAAAAGACTTGCATGCTATATAAAAATCGTTTTTAGCAATTTTATTTGTAGAATTGTCTATAGGATTTCTTAGTAATGAAACCATCCTAAAATCATTCCTAGAAAATTTTACTACATCTTCATCTGGTACGTTTCGTATATTTACCATTACATTATTAGAATTTAATTCTAAAGGGGCATTAGTACCATGTCCTAATCCTGGAGATACATTTGTAATTAATCCGTTTGGTAAACTAGAACCTATTTTAGCAACTGTACCTTCACTGTAACCTTCACCGTTATTAATCAAACTAAAACTAAATTCACTATCGTGTCTTTCAATTGATCCAGAAAAAACTTTAGTAGGTGTATTAGAAGTAGAATTTTGTATAGTTAAAGGAATAGATATAGGTATATTAGAAAATGAACCATAAGTAGTTCTAGCCCAAACTTCCCAATCACTGTCATTTATCGAAATACTGTATACAGATCCTACAGCAGAATCTCTTTGTACCTGAAATTGTTTATATTTAGAAGTTCCTATATTTAAGTTTTCAATTTCATTATCTTCTATTCTCTCAGGAACTGGAATAAAATTTTCAGTAATAAATCTTAAACTATCAGATGAATTAATTGTATACATGTATTGCCAAACATACTTATCAGAAGTAGTAATAGGAGTTGATTGATCACCTGAAGGTGCAGCTAAGCTAGGAGAATTAGGGTAGTGTAATACTTTATAGACATTTAAATTAGTAACACCTTTTACAACTGATGTAACCATTACATAATTGTTTACTTTATATCTATTACCAGTTATCCAATTTACTCTTGGAACAACTCTAACTATGTTACCTTTTTGTAATTTATGCGCTGTGATAGCATGCTGCATATAATAACTTTTATCATCAGAATTAAAAGTAGGATTAATTCCTCCTGTAAACTCAGCATCATCATCAATATTATCTGAATCTGTATATCTTTGAAGATCAGAATCATTATTAAAACTTACGAAAGCATAATACGCGTCTAAGTTATTAATATCTTTTAAATTATCTCTTACAGCTTTAGCTACAAAAGCATTAAAGTTATTAGTTATTTTAGCTGTCATTAATCTTTTCTCGAACTATTATATAAATTAGGATTTCTACTGTCTGAATCTACATATCTTAAATCTGTTAACTTAGTATTTATAGAGTTAATATAGGTGTTTTGCCAAACAATTGTATCAGTAGTATTCCAAAATTCTTTGTTTATTGGTATTTTTACTTTAGAGTAAAGAGGTTTAAAATTACTATAATTATTAATAAATCTATAATCTAACCCTGTAGCATTTGTAAGAGCAGAACTATAACCTTGTATTTCCCATCCTTGATTGTTATTTCTTTTTCTATGAATAATATTCCATTTTTGTTCATAAGCTTCTAAGTTAAAAAATGTTGTACCGTTAACTGCATATGAAAATGTATCATCCATTTTAGTAGCATTATTAAGATCATTTTGTTGCTCTATTAAATATTCATAATTTCTTTTAGTAAGTTCCTGTTTAACAAAATCTGAATCTTTATCTCTAAGTTTTAAATAATTTATTCCTTTAAATATACTTGCTTCATCGCTATCGCCTATATAACTATTATCGCTATCCTTTGTATAATCAAATTTAAGAAAATTTATCCTATCAACTTTATCAGAATCAAAAGTAAGAAATATATTTTCACCTGCTTTAAATTGTGTAATACCTGTAGTAATATGATACTGATCAGGATATCTATTTAAATTTTTATACTTAAAAAATTCTTGATTGTATTCAGAGTCGTTAGGTTTAGCATCATAAGTAGTATGTAAATAAGATCTTTCAGATATAAATTGAGCATTATCACTATCTAAGATTTGAGTAGATTTAGGATCTAAATACCCTATTGGTTCATAATCCCAAAACGCATTACCAAATTCTGCTTCTTCTGCTTCTTCTAATGTTAAGTTAGTATTATCAGCAGTTATACTTGTTCCATCTTCAAACGTAGCATTATAATAGTTAAATGCATTTGATGCGTAAATAGCTGATGCTGCATTAATTGATCCAAAATTTTCAGCTGCATTTACAGAATGATCTAATGATCTATCGAATGTTATTTTAAAAGATTCACTTATATTTTCTAATTTACCAGATTTTTTAGTTTTACTATCTATATTAGAATCAATATTAAGTGATGATATAAGATTCATTCCAGCTGGATGTAAAGTTGTTTTAACGTATTCTCTCCAGTCATTAATAGATATATTTGATTTTAAAATATAACTATAAACATCATAGAAAAAATTATCTCTTAGAACCCCTCCACTTAATGAATTAAGAAAACCTTTCTCATCTAAAAATTGTTTAGAAGTTTTTCCAGCGCCTTCAAAGTTAACTGTTGCTTTAGCTCTTTGATGATTAGCTATTATATTTTTAAACTTAAATTGTTCTTTAACAATAATATTATTAGTTTCTTTATCTACAGGAACTATTCTTAAAACGTTATATCTATTTTTTTCTATATTATCTAAATCAGAATCAAAAGGAAATATATCATCAGAATCTATTTTATTAGTTTCACTAATTTTAATTATATTTTTATCTTTATTGACTGATTTAATTTTACCTATAAATTTAGTATTTTTAAATCTACCTACATTCTCTGTCAAGCCTAAAAATGGAGTTTGTTTTATTCTTTTAATTGATATACTTCTATACTTATCACTATCTTCATATCTAGATAGAAGATCAAAATGAAAATTATCTAGTCCTTTTAATTTAGGATCTTGTAGAAAAACTCTTAAAGTTTCAGAGTCAGGGTTACCTTTTTCATCACTGTCTATAACTTTAAATTTATAAGTTGAATTAGATTTAATTTCTCTATCTAATATATCTTTTAATGAATGAGCTAAAGAGTCTGAATCTTGGTGATTAAATTTAAATTCACTATCTATCCATTGAAATGTATTAAAGTTAAATGAATATGGTATTCTAACTTTTACAAGCTCGCTATCTTGAGCTGTGAACTGTCTTTTACTAAATTTTATACTTAATCTAAAACTATCACTGTCAAATAAAAATCCGTCTGAGTCAGCTTCGAATTTTTGTACTCTTATAGTTTGACCTTCATTAAGTTCAGTTTTTCCATGAATGTTTATATTCATAGGCATTACTACTTCAACATTATTCTCTGAATCAAAAAAACCTTTATTGAAAAAATTAAAATCGTTTATTCTACCTATAAAATTTGAAAAAGGTACTATTTCAGCACTATGACCATTACCAGTTATTATTTTTACTTGAGGTAGTTGACTATAACTACCACCTTGTAGTATAGGTACATTTACATTTTGAAAATCATTAGATAAGAATCCATTTCTAAGTACACCAGTTCTAACATTATTATTATCTATAGATAGAATTCTACCTGCTGAATCTACTTCTGTAATAGTAGCAGAGCCACCTGTACCGTGTCCTTGACTAGTAAATATAATTGTATCGTTTACACTATAATCTATACCTCTATTTTTTACAATTACAGATGTAACAGGTCCTGTAGTTGTTGTTCGAACTGGAACTGTAAATTTATTTTTATTTTGTTTAACTAAAATTTCATCTCCAACATTATACAAACCTACATCAGAATCTTTAATAGATAAATTTTTAATTTGTCTTAATACAACACCAGTTACATACTTACTTCTATCATTTTTATTAACTATTAGTATTTCTGAATCAGGTTGTTTTATAAATGAAGAAGATGTTGTAAGAGTAACTACTGAATTAGCTCCTATTTTACTTATTTTAGATCCAAATACTATAGAAGCTATTTCACTATCATCTTGTTCTATGAATGAATTATTAAAGTCTACATCATTTAACACACCATCAGAGTCGTTAGATAAAAATGATAAAATATTATTAGATACATAAGTTCCTTCTGAAGCATCTAAAATTTGTTCACTAGGTTGTAGTACATCTATTTCTTTACCATACAATAATCTAAAAAATAATTTAAACGAGTTAGGAGTACCTTTTGATAAGTATAAATCTCTTATTTTATTAATAATAAATCTATCATTAGCGCCTTGAGGTGTAACACTAATAGGTAATATATCTCTTTTAAAATATTCTAAAAAAGCTTCTAAAGTTTTATCAGGATCTCTATATTCTTGTTGACCTTGAATTAAATCATTAGGGTTAGTTAATTTTTTATATACAGTAGCATCTATTAATGATTCTGAATCATTTTGTTTTTCCATATATTCGTAATATACTTTTATAAATTTTTCAAATAATTCATAGTTACTTCGTATAAAATCTGGAATTTGTTCACTTATATATGGATAGACTCTTTTACTCATTATACACTTCTTGATTTATTAAGCAAGTTAATTAATTCTATATTATCTTTTTCTACTATATTAATAGAAGATGAATCTAAACTTATTCTTAATATATATTCATTTAAACTAAGAACGTCAAAGCTATCAGGTACAACTGTAAAATTTATATTACCATCTTTAGGATCAAAATCTTTTATATCTATTATACCTTTACCGTAATTAATAGTTCCAGCTTTATTATTAGAATAAACTTTAACATTATCTAAATTATCAAACAATCTTAAATTACCTTTACCATCATCATCAAAACCAGATGTAAAACTTTTACCTACTCTAGTAAAATCATTAGTGGATAGTATACCTCCTTTATTTGAATTAAAACCTAATAAAGGATGATATAAAGGATTGTTAAAACTGATTTGATAAGTATCTAATCTATTATTAGTTACTACAGCATCATATCTTAAATTAGTTCTTGTATTAATTGATACTATAGATTTATCTAATAATTTAATTTCTTCTGCTAAATTTTGTTCAAAGAAACTCTTTTTAAAACTTCCTAATCTATCATTATTAAATGATGTAAATAAAGAAAATATTTTATTTTTAAGAGCTGATTCATTTGTAGTTAATTTAGCATTGTCGTATATAATAGTAGAACTTAAAAGTAGTTCAATATATTTAGGATCTAAAATTTGAGGTTTAATATTTACTATATTAAATTTTTTTATTATATTATTTTCTATATGAAGTTTAGCGCTTTCAGAAAGTTTATCACCTACTTTAGGCTTAATAGTTAAAAAAACTTTACCTGGCTTTCCTACTTCTTCCCCTCCATAAGCATTAATAGCTTGAATATCAGGATAGTTTTTCTTAACTATAGTTTCATAATCATTAGTTGTAACAGCTCTATATTGAGACTGAAACCAATGAGGAGCATTATCTTTAATTGATCTTTCTGATTCAATTGAAGCGCCACCGTAAGACATACTATTAGATACAATATTAATATCTGATCTACCCGCTACTGATAATGAATATGTAGATATACCATTAGCTAATTCACCTACGCTAGATAGATAAGTGACAACTACTTCATCACCAATATTTACTTTTTTTCCTATTACGCCGTTTCCTAATTTTATTCTATGTCTATTATTTGATATTTCTTCTACAAAAAATATGACTGAAGAACTATCAATACTAGATATGCTCTCTATTTCTGGATTAAGCATAGTATATTTTATATCATTTACCCTAACAGCTAAAGTTTGTGTATCTATATTTGTATTTAGCAAATCAAATACAGGAAAATCTACATTAGATGTATCTTGAATAAATCTTTCAGTTAATCTTTGACCTTGAAAAAAAGTCATTTTAATATCTTTAGAAGTTTCATTACTTAAAAATTGAGCTATATAATTTTGACTTAAATTAAAAGTATAAGTTGTATTTCCACTACTAGCTGTTAAAGTTGTGCCTACAGGAATAGAAAACGATCTTTCTGATCCTAATCTAGGAACGTTTATAGTTAATTCTACTCTTGCAGCAGTAGTAGATGTAGGTATGTAATTCATTCCTTTTGCTATAGATAAAATATTTTCTCGTTTTTGAGCTGTATTAATAAACATTTCATTAATTGAAAAGTTAGCTGTTATAGCATTCATATGTGTATTGTAAGCTAAAATATCTATTAATGTATTTAGAGCTGATCCTGTATAATTATAGTCTTTAAAACTATCATCATTTTTAAAATGATTAATTATATCTTCTTTTATATCATCAAAGTCTAAATTAGCAACAACTGGTTTATTTAGAGATTCCATTATCTTAACCTTTCAAGAACTACATCAAAAGAATCTACTTCATTCTTTTCTAAAAAATTGTAGGCTATTCTAACGAATATTCTATTTTCATCGATTCCGGTTTCATCAACTCTAACAGAAAGAACTTGTATTCTAGGTTCAAAATTTTCTAATACGCTTTCAATTGCATCTTCTATAATACTGTAAGTAAGAGCTCCTCCAGGTTCAAATAGTAATGCGTTTACATCACTACCTATTTCTGGATGAAAAGGTCTTTCACCAAAATTAGTCATAACAAGATTTACAACTGATTGTTTTATTGAATTAGTATCACTTTTAGTTCCAACATCATTAGTTAGAGCTAATTTAGTAAAATTAAAATCTAAATCTTTATAAACGTTTTTTCTAATAAACTTCTGATCATATATAGCCATACATTATTTAATAAGACTATCTGTAGAAAATGTGATCTCCTATTTGAGTAATGTATTCCTTTTGCTTACTCCACTTAGGATTAACATAATTAGCATGATAATATAATGCTCCTTCAGTAAATTTACGTTTAGAATTCAAGGCATCATGAGCTGCTATCATAGAACTTTTCCAAGTACCGTGATATTTAATTTCATCACTTTTACCATCGCAAAACCAAGAAAACTGACATTTATTTCTAACTGGGACGTCTTTGTTGTATTTTTCTTTCCACCACTTACTCATTTTAGCTTGCTTAACTACTTCACATATTGTAGATGGATATTTTCTAGTTTTTACTCTATTTAAAGTTACTTCAGCTACTGCTACTTTACCAGCATAAGATTGATTACCTGCTTCAAAATAAATATTTTGAACTAAACAATAAAGCTCTGGAGAAGCAGTTTTTACCTCTACAGGGGTAGTAGAAAAAATTATCGCTTTAGATATAAACAAAGCTGCTAAAAATTCGTTCATTATAGCGCTCCTTTTTTTAACATAGCTTCAACTTCTTTAACCATTACATATCTTTTAAGAAGTTCTTTTTGAACTTTAGAACCGTTTATTTCTTTTCTAATTTGATGAGGTAAAGCACTAGATAAAACTCTTATCATTTCTTTAGAATCACCTTTTAAGATATGATCTTTTAATCTTTTAACTGAAATTGGTTTACTCATTTAAATCTCCTTAATTTCTTATTATACCTTATTATATACCATATTAATCTAAAGTCAACTAAAAAATGAACTTTTTTAGAATTGTTTATAATAAAAGTAATCAGTTGCGCATTCGTCTCCTCTTTCGCATGATTCTTCATACTCTTCCTCAGTCATCACGTAGTCATACATATCTGAGTTAAGCATCTTTTCGTCAGTGATCTTCTCGATCTCATACTCACCTCTAGTACCAGACAATATTGAATATACACCTTCACCTTCTTTATTCATATAATTAACATCTTCAACCTCTACAGGAATCTGCTCTTCGTAACAGTAAATACCTTCCTTTAGTACATCATGCTGATTAAGAATTTGAATTTCTTTTAGATCTTTTAATAACATTTACTTCTCCTAATTTCTTATTATTCCTTTATTATATATCGTATTATACTAAAGTCAACTACTTTCTGAGATAAATAAAGCATGGCCAAGAATAATAGAAGAATAACTAATCAATTAGGTAGATCGCAAGTTACTGGATTAGTTGATAAAAATAATAATAATTTACTAGCTGACTCAGAAGCAGATGGTTACGTTTCTTTTGATAATGTTAGAATACATGGAGATCTAAGAGTATATGGATCTCAAAGTGTAGTTAATTCTTCTACTTTAACTATAGCAGATAAAAATATTGTACTAGCTAAAAATGCATATGATTCAGATCAATATGATAATGTAGGTTTAACTGTAGTTGATAGTGATAATTTATTTGAAAGAGGTACTTCACCTACCTTTCAATACAACAATCAAAGAGATGCCTGGGTAGCTAATAGAAAAATTTTAGTTAACGTCAATAAAGAAAATGCTACTGATTCTGATTCTTTAATTACTCAAGGTTCTTTAGAAGCAAATATAATAGCTTCGCCTACAATAGTATCTATAAAATCTAGATTAGATTCTGACGATCATAAAATTCAGTCTTTACAAACTCAAATAACAAGTAATGATGGGGATATAAGTAGTCTACAATCTGGAGCAGGTACAACTTCTTCTACTCTTAGTAGTTTACAAACTCAAATAACAAATAATGATGGGGATATATCTACTCTTCAAAGTACTACTAACTCACATACTTCACAAATTAATACTGTAACTAATGCTACAAATACTAATACTTCAGCAATAGCTGCTATGAATTTCGATTCAGAAAGTGTAGCAAATATGTTTAATGAGTACTCATTAATTAACACTTCTGCTGATTCAGATATTTTAAAACCTTTATTTCAAAAAGTTATGAATGATTTTTTAATTAAAGATGTAAGTGGAAATATAGTATTTTCATTTTATACTAGACCTTAACTTAAAAATAAAACTTTTTCATCGTTTCGTCTTTTAACTAAACCTTTAAGTACTCTACCGCCAGCTCTTCTCCATTTAGGAAACTCATTAGCTGCACCATTGTAATCACTTCTGTTTAATTTTCTTCTTAAAGTACTAGCTTGAAGATTACCTAAACCTACATTAAAAGCAAAACATACTAATGCATCAAATTGATTTTGATTAAGATCTACGTTAATTAATGATTCAACACCATTCTCAAATCTTCGTATATCATAACGCAAGAGATCATCTACTTCTTTATCTGATCTTTTTCTATTCCAATCTTTAGGTTTAACTTTACCATTACCCATTAGATGACCTACACCTACTGTCCAAAGACCTATAGGATCTTGATAAGGAGTATTTCTTACCCCTTCATGATGTTTAATTAATGTTATACAGTTATCGCTTATATTCATAATCTATTTCTTTATAGCACGAGAACCGAACCAAAAGCTAACAATAGCAGCAAAAATACTGGACGTTTCTTCTGACCATAACGTTGATGCAATAACACTAATATCTCCTCCATCTCGAAGTATGACATAGGCAGCTACTCCTTCTACAAAAAAGAATAATAAAAAGAAAAGATATGTAATCATAGGTCTAACTGAGGATCTTAAATTTTGTACCCATGTAGATGCATTCTTTGATGTTTTAATGTCATGGTTTAACAATGCAACATCTCTTTGAGTGTCATTAGCAGCTTCCATCATCTCAGCTTTAACTGCTAGCATTTTTTCTTCTCTTTCAATTTGAAGAGCCATAATTTTTAACTCTTGCGCTTTATCAGATTTGTCTTGCCAAAATTCTAAAACTTTAGGAACAAAACTAGTTCCAAATCCTAATAAAGATGATAATAATGTAAGCATATCGCTTCTCCTAATTTACTTTATAATTATTTTCTAAATCGTGTATAACAGCTAGATTTAATTCTTCTTTTCTAAACTGTGCTCTTATATATGCATTTTTATATTTATTACTATCTTTTACAGATGGAAGTTTAAAATTTGCCATATCGATAGCTTTCTTTATTTCTTCTAACTCTTCATCGCTTATAATAGAAGAGTCATTTAACTCTAAAGTTATTTTTTTATATTTTTCAAGTTTAGCTTCTCCAGATTTTACTACACCTTTTCTAAAAGCTGCTAAATAAGTTTCGCCTCCTCTTTCAGCTATTTCTACTACTTCTCTGTTTACATTAATTAGAGAAATCAATATTAGATAATCTCTAACAGTTTTTCTAACTCCGCTATCTACTAATATACTTCCATCAGTATATTGAATTACTAATTGTATATATCTTTTTTGTATAGGCTGTGCTTTTTCTAAAATAGATACTTGTTCAGGAGTAAACTTTCCTAACTCTATTAATTTTTTAGTTGTAAAAACAGTATTAGCTTTATTTTTTTTAATATTTTTTATAGCTTTCCATTCAGGCGTAGCTTGTAAAGTTTTTAATTCTTTAGTTACTTCTCCTATTTTAGTGTAATAGTAACTATTTAGAGGTATAGCTACTAAAGCTACAAATTCATCTACTAAATCTAACTCTTCTTTAGATATAAATTCTCTAAAAGGTTCTTTTGCTGAAAATTTTAAACTTTCTAAATCAACTGAAGAAGCTGTAGGTTTTTCTTGAGGTACTTTTTTAGCTTTACTTAAAGGAACTATTGAAGAAATATCTGATAGTGTTTTACCTTGTGCAATATCTGATTTAGTTAATTTAGGTAATACAACTTTTATATCAGGTAAATCTTTACATGTATCAAGTTTTCTTTTTGAAAATGCTTCTCCTGGTTTAAGTTCTGGAGCAGGAGTTTTATATGTTACTTTAATTTGATTATAGGAATCTGTAGTAATAATTTTATTACCATTTCTCTTAAAGTTTACTGAACTATATAAATTAGTCCCTGCTTTTTGACCTTCTACTTTAATAATTTGAATTATAGTTTTAGTTAAAGTAACACTCTTTATAGTATTACCTCCTAATGATTTTGAACTATAATCTACTTGTCTTAACTCCGAAGTACTAGGTCTTGCAGTTTGAAGACTTAAAAGACTAGCTAAAGCACTAGTTGGATCTTTACCAATCTTTGATAAATCAAACGAAGTAGGTATACCTGGAAATTTAGGACCTCCCATATCTCTTAATTTTACACCTTCTTTAAATGCACCAGCAAGATCACCACTTAACATTTTACTTACAGCAGTTTCTTCTATTTTTCCTTTAGCAGAATTATTAGCTAATTTACTAGCTGTACTAAATATATTTTTAAAATTTAAATTATCTAAATTTAATTTACCATCAATTCCAATTCCACCTTTAAATTGATTTAATAAATCTTTTTCAGGAGCTCCCATTTTACTAGTATCTAAATTATTAATACCTTTTCCTATATCTTTTTGATAAGATCCTATTAATCCTTTTACTTTAGCATTATCTAAACTTTTTAAATCATTAGTAGTAAAATTTTTATCTTTAGTTACTTTAGCTAATATTTGATTAATATCAAAATTGCCTTTTGATCCCATTGCTACGGAACTAGTTCCAGGAACTGAGTATTTAACTTTTATTTTTTTTACTTCTCTTAACTTATTAGGTTCACCTGGTTCATGAAGAGTTATAACTGTATCTTCTAGTTTGTAACTGGTTGTACCTCCATAAAAGTTATTATTATTAGTCATTATTAATACTTTTAAAACTTTTATAGGCTTATCACTTAAGTTAATAGTTGAAGTATTCTCAGCAGTTTCTTCAACATCTGTAGTAGAAGGAGCTGGTGTTGCAGACCCAAATTTTAATTGTATGTCTTGAGCTTTTGACATAAATGAGTTAATATCTTTAGTACCTTGTAATTTTTTAATTTCACTTTGTAAATTTACTTCTTCTGTACCATCTGGTACTAACGCTGTAACAATAAGCTCAGATACTTTTTCAGTAGTAGATACTATATATTCTTTTTTATTATAAGTATAATCTATAATAAGAAATTTCATTCCTGATCCTGCTTTTTTACCATAGACTGAAGCAATTAAAAATGTATCTTCAGGGACTGTTACTTTATTTGTATAGCCTGTACAAATTACTTCTTTTAATTTTTTAGGAATTTTTTCTAATTTTTTTATGTCTAATTGTTTTAAAGCATTACTTTCTTTTAATTTAGAGAACATACTTTTACCTTTTCTCATAAGACTTTTCATATCTTTCTGAGAAGATTTAACAGATTCTTGTTCTAAATTTTTACCACATTGTAATGACATTTTTTATCTCTAATTAGGTTTTGATGTTTGTGCACCAGCTACTCCAGCTGGATCTGTGTGCGTATGACCTGTGAGTGAAATAGACTTAGCTGTTACTTCACTTTCAGCATTAGACATATTAATAATTCCTTTACCAGTTATTGTATCTGTTAAAGTACCTGCAACAGTTTTAGTTGTATTTCCTCCAACAGTTTCTGTTACATTTGTATCTACTTCAACTTTCATATTAGCAGGTGTTTCAATAGTGATATCTTTTTCACTTATAACTTTATATTCATCTAAAGTAGCTGTTACATTTCTATTTACACTAAAAGTATTAATTGTATTTTCAACAAATATTTGATGATCACTATCAACATTTAAAGAGTTAGTTCTATTAATAATTGTATTTCTATCTCCTACTACATGTCTAGCTTCACTACCATTTATTCTAGTTTCGTAATCATCACCTATATTCTGAACTAGATCTTGACCTATTTCCATATTCAATGAATTGTTAATTTTTATTTGTTTTTCACCTTCTATATTTTCAGTATAGTTTCCTTTTACTTGTAGATGATAATTACCTTCTACTTTAACTCTAAGATCTTTTTTTACGGTTAAATTCATATCGCCTTCTATTAACATATTATTATCTTTAAATACAACTGTATAATTACTACCTACTACTCTTAAAGTTTTATCTCCACTTGCCACAACTTCTTCAAACGTACCTGACTTGTGATAATCTAAAGTAGTTTCTGAACCAGGGGTATCGTTTATTTCTTTTACATGACCAGTTTCAGTCTCTAATACTTTATTATAAGGGTAGATAGGACTATCACCACCATAAGGGTAAGGTTCGTCCCAAGTTTCTTTTTCATAGTAACTAGCATCTTTATTAGTAGCTACGCTTGAAACTTTTGGTGGAATTGCGGTATCCACAGAATCAACTCTTCCGTTTAATCTAGATATATAATTATCAGTTTTTTCATAATTTAGTACTTGAGCATTGTAAGGAATATCATTATCACTATTAATACCTATCTCGCCCACTCTAACAGGATGATCGCCAATAGGGTCTCTAAATCCTTTAGTATCATCAGAATGTTCTTTATTCATTCCGTGAAAAGTACCCATTATAAAAGGCTGTTGCATATTTATACCATCAGTAAAAAAACCAACTACTGTTGAACCTTGTACTATTCCTGTAGGTGATTCACCTATACCTCCTACACTAGCTGATGTAACTGGCATCATTACTTGTGCCCATGGTAGATCTTTAGTAGGAATTAAAGTTTTATCGTTGCTATGTAGTCCATAACATCTTACTTTAACTCTTCCTAATTCACTAGGATCATTTCTATCTTCTACTACACCTACAAACCATTTAAAGGTATCACCAAAATAACTCATACATCTTCTCCGCCTAATTCACTATTATCTATTTTATTACCTGAGTAGTTACTATCTATATTGTTTGAATCTCTAATACAATCTAATGTAATTAAATTATCATTTCTATTAAATTGATGTCTTTTACCTATTACTAAATATCTCCCAGATACTAATAAATCTTTCAAGTTACCTGTATCCATAGGTTTAATTTTAGGAAAATTTAAATTAATAATTTGACCTATATCTGTTACATTATTACCTTTTATATCTACTGTAACCATATTATTACTTTGATTAAAATAACTTTTTATAATAGAAGATTGATCATATATTTCATTTTCTTCAGATAAATTATCATCTCTAAATCTTGATATTTGATCTAATTCTAAACCATTTCCAAATTTTTCATTTAAGTATGTTGAAGATAAATCTTCTTTATTCCACAATGCTCTTTTATTAGATGTA
>Ga0209634_1001934_pt1 | contig 14837 bp, 15 predicted proteins | sample LinPmetageLP40_FD_184043 | JGI IMG/M metagenome (GOLD analysis project Ga0209634, IMG submission 184043) | Marine viral communities from the Pacific Ocean - LP-40 (SPAdes) (version 2) | ecosystem: Environmental > Aquatic > Marine > Oceanic | place: Pacific Ocean | collected 2010-08-26
GTTGCAGGCGGTTCTGCCTGCCTCCACTGACTTCCCCTACACCATCCGCGTTGTGTCCGAGATCACCGAATCGAACGGCTCCAGCTCGATGGCGTCGGTTTGCGGCGGCTCGTTGTCCATGATGGATGCAGGCGTGCCGTTGAAAGCGCCCGTCGCGGGTGTTGCCATGGGTCTGATCCTAGAAGAAGACGGCTCCTATGCGATCCTGTCCGACATTCTGGGTGACGAAGACCACCTGGGCGACATGGACTTTAAGGTGGCTGGGACCGAAGCAGGTATCACGTCGCTGCAAATGGACATCAAGATCGCAGGCATCACGCCCGAGATCATGGAGAAAGCTCTGGCACAAGCCAAGGCAGGCCGCGTTCATATCCTTGGCGAGATGAACAAAGCATTGTCCGGCGCGGGGGAATTCTCGGTCCACGCACCACGGATCGAAACGATGCAGATCCCGACCGACAAGATCCGCGAAGTTATCGGGTCCGGCGGTAAGGTGATCCGCGAGATCGTTGAAGTGTCCGGCGCGAAAGTCGACATCAACGATGAAGGCATCATCAAGATCGCATCGCCAAACGGCGACTCGATCAAGAAAGCCTATGACATGATCTGGTCCATCGTGGCCGAGCCTGAAGAAGGTGCGGTTTACACCGGTACCGTCGTCAAGATCGTTGATTTCGGTGCGTTCGTGAACTTCTTTGGCAAGCGCGACGGTCTGGTCCACGTATCCCAGATCGAAAACCGTCGCCTGAACCACCCTTCGGATGTGCTTAAGGAAGGTCAGGAAGTGAAAGTAAAGCTCTTGGGCTTTGACGATCGCGGCAAGGTGCGCCTGTCGATGAAAGTTGTTGATCAGGAAACTGGTGAAGAAGTCAAAAAAGAAGAAGAAAGCGCAACGGAGTAATCCTTGACCGCTTTTGAAAACGACAAAGCCCCGGTGGAAACACCGGGGCTTTTTTAATTTGGCGACCAGCAGAATCTGGTGAAATGAACGGAATGTACCGTTCGGGCGTTTGCCTCACGACGCACGCATCGCGTTCTTTCAGGATGACATCAGATGAGACAGCACGCCCCTACCTTGATGATACAAGAGCAACCTATGCTGTTGATCATACTTGGCTGGTACGCGATTGCCGGGTGTGTGATCTTTGCTACATCGATATTCATCGCCGATTTTGTCGTTCCGCAGCATGACTGGATATCGGATACAATCAGCGATCTGGGGGCGGGCCGGTATGAATACATCGTCGACATAGGGATTTATGCCTTTTCGGCATCGCTATTGGCGACAGCCATCGCGGCAGCGCATTTCCATATGGGTGGATGGCGGTGGAGCAACGGTATCATCGGACTTGCCATCATCAGCTTGCTGGTATTTCTGATCGGTGCTCGGAATGAATATGGCGACCAGGACAGCGACGGCTTCGTAATCCATTCATATCTTGTCTACGCGCTCGGCCTGTTGATGGTTTTCGTGCCGTGGACGATGGCAAAAGGCGCAAACCGTGTGGCTTCTGGCTATGCGAAAGCCTTGATAATCATCGCAATCGTGTGGGCCATTTCCGCCCCGATATTCTATTTTCTTCCAACCGATATAGACGGCATCTACGAACGATACCTTGGGTTGATCGCTTTTTCGATGGTGTTTACTCTTGCTCGTTTGTTCATCAAACGTGGCGGGTCGTTACGCCAGTCCCGACTGGCGTAGGTCGCGCGCGATATAGTGCGCCCGGTATCGAGCGTGCGATATCAATGCGAATGCCCATGGCCCCCGTGGCCGTCATCGTCCAGTGATCCATGCACGGCAAACTGGTCTATCCCGGCGTCTTGCGGCTCTATGAAACGGTACCCTTCGCGAACCCCGCTTTCGGTAAGCTCCCGTCCCACAGTAAGCAACGTATTGGGCGCGTGATCGGCGCAAATCTCCATCATTTGGCTCACCTCTTCCTCGGCCACGGGCCGGGCGGCTTCAGGCGACGGAGCACCGTATATCTCGATGAAATGCTTGACCAATTGCCGGGTAATCGCTTCGACCTCGAATGGTTCGACCTTGGTCACCGCAACGAAGGTAACGCGCCCGAAGGTTTCTACGCCCATCCAGCCATTGGCAAAGGCTTGCCGGGCTTTTCCGGTCAAATCGCCGTCGGTCCAGTTCGAAAATTCAAATCCCCCAGACACGCACCATTCACCGGTGCGGGCCGGAACGTGGAATACATTGCGATCGCTTTCGTCAAAATGAATTGCGCGGGCGAGGTATAGGTCGCTCATGGGGCAGGCTCCAGCAGGTCGGTCAAGGGAATAAGGTGCGTGGTATCTTCGGCTTTCAGCAACAGACCAAAATTTTCGTCAATCCCAAGAAAGACACCGTTCGCGTCACCCTGAGTAATGTTCTTACCCATGCTCCACGCGAGACCGGACCAGTATTTGTGTATGGGTGCCGGTCCTTCGTCAGACCAGCGATGCAGCATCACCAATGTGTGCCGCGCCCACGCCTCCAGAAGCATAACTGGATTAACATCGGAACAGCCTTCGCCGTAGAGAGTGGTATCGTCAGGCGTGTCGCCGGGGGTATCGCTTTGCGGCAGGATGTTTATGGAAAACCCCACGACCAGCCAGTCAGGGATCTGTTCTGGATCAGGGTTTGATGCAGCCACACGCATATGGCCACACACCGCACCATTCAGTCGCAAATCGCCATTCCACGCCAGATGCAGTCCGACCTCGGGCGGGGCCAAGGCACCAAGGGCGCTTTGAAAGCCAACCGCACAAAGCGGCAGCATCGCAATCGCCTTGGACAACGGCACTTCGGGTGCGAATACAATGGCCGCCTCTAAGGTGCTTGGTCCCAGATCGTAGAGAAGCAGGCCCGCGTCGCAGCCCTGACGCGCCTCGGCACAGGCCTGAGCAAACGGGCTGTCAGATTGCACCCCCGTCAGCAGCGGCGGTAGTACCGGGGCGTCGGTCATGCATTTCCACCTTCGATCAAGGCTCTGGCGACCGCACGGAATGCTTCTGCCTGAGCACTTTCAGGTTTTGACACCACAATCGGTGCCCCGCCGTCAGCAGCCACCCTGATGTCCAAATGCAGGGGGATTTCCGCCAACAAAGGTACGCCCAGCTTCTCAGCCTCGGAGGCAACACCGCCATGACCAAAGAGATGTTCTTCGTGACCGCAGTTCGAACAGATATGCGTGCTCATGTTTTCGATCATGCCGATAATCGGGGTCTTGAGCTGGTTAAACATGTCGATCCCCTTTCGGGCATCCAGCAACGCGATATCCTGCGGAGTGCTGACAATGATCGCGCCATCCACTTTCGCCTTCTGGGCAAGCGTCATTTGCACGTCACCGGTTCCCGGAGGCAGATCGACGATCAACACATCCAAGGCGCCCCATTGCACCTGCATCATCATCTGCTGCAACGCCCCCATCAACATCGGCCCGCGCCAGACAACCGCCTGATCGTCGTTGGTCATCAAGCCGATCGACATCATGGTCACGCCAAAGTTGCGCATGGGAAGGATGGTTTTGCCATCCGGCGACGCCGGCCGCCCGGACACACCAAGCATACGAGGTTGCGAAGGCCCGTAAACATCGGCATCCAGCATTCCGACGCGGCGGCCTTCGGCGGCCAACGCACAGGCAAGGTTTGCGGCAACGGTGGATTTCCCGACACCGCCCTTGCCTGAAGCAATCGCGATTATCCGATCAACACCGGGGATCTTTTCCGGGCCGGCAGGTTCGGACTTGCGGCCCATCTTCAGGTCCGGGGGTGGAGCCTGCTTGGAATGCGCCGTCAGCACTGCTGAAACGGCTGAAACCCCCTCCAACGCCTTGACGGCGGCATCGGCTTCGTCGCGCAACTTGGCATAAGCCTCAGCATGCGAAGGGTTCACCTCAAGCACAAAACGCACCGTCCCTTCGTCGACAGTCAGTGCCTTCACCAGCCCCAATTCTACGATATCCTTACCCGAGATAGGGTCTTGGAGGGTCTTCAAGCGGGCCAGAACGGCATCTCGGGTAATGCTCACGCTTCTGACTGCCCTTGGATTTTCCCGGTGACGACGTGCTCCATGTCAAGCCCGTCAACGGTCAAGACAACCTTGGCCTCGAAGGTTTTTCCTTCGGTGTTTCCCTGCTTGCGCATCGCGTCTTCGATCGCTTGTTGCGAGGTCACACCAACCTGCTTCAAGAATTTGCGCATCGACATGTTGAACTCTTCACTCATGATTTTCTCCTGATTTTTGATACTGGCTTTGCGGAAGTGCCTAGTGGTCTCTTCGCTTGCTGAAATAGTCGTCAGACGTGCGTACTCTTGGCCGTTCCTTGCCGGCCAACGGATTATTTTGCGCGTGATACTGGGCATTGACCCGACAGTTATCGCACATCTGAATCATCTTCGCCGCTTCGGACGACGCAAACATGGCGTGTTTGCCTGCCAGTTTTTCGGTGATCTTTTCCACGGTTGATTTTACCCCGAACAAGGACCCGCATTCGATACATGCAAAGGGTTCCTCTTCGTGCACCACGACTTGGGTAAAGGCTTCGTCTGATAGATTAAGCTGTGGTTTCAGTGTGATAGCGTTTTCCGGGCAAATGTTGGCACACAAGCCGCATTGCAAACAGGCATCTTCCTGAAAGCGCAACTGGGGAAGATCGGGGTTATCGCCAAGCGCGCCTGACGGGCACAGCGAAACGCACGAAAGGCACAAGGTGCACGCGTCGGTATCCACCAGCACGGCTCCATAGGGTGCCCCGGCAGGAAGGTCGATCATCCTGACGTCCGGCTGCAGCGTTCTTCCGGCCAGCCGCGCAACCTGCCGACGCGATCCCATAGGCAACAATGTCTCGTGTTCCGGTTGCAAGGCATCTGTATCCAGCGCTGTTTCCAATGCGTCAGGGTCTGTCTCTTGAAGCAGTCGGATCGTATTGCTGCCGCTGATGGCGCGCACGATATCGGCCTGAACCTCGATCACATCGCGTTCGGTCCTGGGGGACAATAAAATATCGACATGGCCAAAACCACAGCCCAGTGCCGCCAGCATTTCCGCATGTCCGAAACCGGCCAAAGCGTTCACCGCAAACGGGATGACGTCTACGGGCAATCCTGCGCCGTACCGAGCGAAAAGCTGCACCATCTCCAGCCCGTGTTCTTCGTCATGGACCAGCAAACGGGGTGTTTTGCCACCCGCCTTGCGATATGTAGAAGCCAATGTAGAAAGCCGCCGGAACAGCGTATCAACCGGCGGGGCATCATAGGTAATGGCCCCGGAAGGGCACACCGCCGAACAGCTCCCGCAGCCCGCACAGATAAGCGGGTCGATCGCCACATGGTTGCCCGCAGACGTGATGGCCCCTGTCGGGCACAGATCCAGACAGTTTGAACAAGCAGGTTGTTCGGCCCGCGAATGCGCACATAGATTTTCAGTCAGACGCACATATAGCGGTTTCTCGAATGTGCCGATCATCTGCATGGCTTGGCGCACGACATCGGCCACAGCGTTGGCGCTGCCGGGATCGGCGCGCAGATACCCGTCGCGTTTGTGAGGTGCGGGAAACAGGGACATGTTTCCGCTTAGGTCCAGGATGATGTCACATTGCGACACTGCGCCGTTACGTGGTGGCGTAAACTCCGGCGCACCACGTCCGCCAGGGATTAGCATCTCGAGCTGATCGAACGTTACTGAAAAGTTGCCCAACGACCCCGAAGCTTTGCGAAGCCTGCCGCGTACCACGTCATACCGGGGATCGGCAGTGCCCTCTGCTCCTTGGTCCAGCAGAACGGTTATCGCGAGTGTATCTGCCAATTGCGCGGCCACTTCGGTGGCGAGCTCCGATGGAGCAAGCAACAGGCATGTACCCTCAGACGCCACATCGAGCACACGTGGAGCCGGGGCCGGTAGATGTGCCTCCGCGACCAACGCAGCCATTTTCGGCGCAGCGTCCCCTTGGCCTGAATGCCAGCCTGCACGGTCACGAATGTCGACAAACTCGGGCAGCTCGGCCTCGATTTCCACCGAAAGATCTTCGAACCGGCGGCGTTCCTGCTGACAAGCGACCGTGACGTTACCCGCCTTGATGGCTTCCGCCGCGATGCCGATCTGATCTGTACAAAGACAGCTATGTACCTTCGAGCACGCAAGACCGGTTGTCTTGGATAACGCGTCCACGTCGATTTTCTGACTGCCCAGGCAATCGCAAAGCAAGAGTGATTTCTTCATGGCTCCCTCGTGACAACTTGGAGATTTGTCGGCTGTGCTGTCATCATTCGCCGGCCAAGCTAGTGATGTTCTGCGCCCGCCGCAAACCCCAAATTAAGCATCGTTTCCGGAGAATCAATATTCGCAGTTGCAGCGAAATTTATCCAATAAAAACAGTCAGGAATGCGATTACCCCTGATAAACATTGACGAATGCGGCCTTACGTCACTGCTGCGGTGCAACATGTGATAATAAGAACACTCACTAAGCAGATTTTACTTTGATAACGGTGCGGAATACGTCAGTATACCGCCACGCAGGCATACATCATTTTTCAGGGTTCCAGTTGAACGCAATTCTCAAAACAGCACAATCCATGCCGGTCGGTGTGGTGCTTCGCAAATCGCCCGGGGTAACCAAGTGGGCGAAATTTGTGTGGCGTGCGGTCTGCGTTTTGCCCGGTGCAGCGCCGGCTGACTGGAAACTGTTGCGCACCGAAGGCGACGTTTCGGAATTTCATGCCGCGACGGTGCCCTTGACGCTCTATCGCTCGGATACCGAAGCATACGCGCATAGTCTTGCCGCTAATGTTCCCTGTCTCTATGTGATTTGCCGCGAAACTCAGGAAACCGAAAGACCGCTCGATATCGTCACGGTCACCGCGTCGCCTTATGAGGCGCAGGATTACAGCGACAACGGTGAGGATATCGTCGAAAAGGTCATGATTCCGCCTCAGGTCCTTGCCTGGATCTCGGCTTACCTGGACGAACATCACGAAGAAGAAGCCTTTATCAAACGCCGTCGCGACAAATACCGCGAACATGAACAAGACGGAATTGGTGACGCGCGCATTTCGCAGACAACCGACGTATATCGGGCACCACGCAAGATAAGAACGGGTTCTGCGCGATGACCCGCCGAGCATCATTCTGGGAACGCCGTCGTGCCGGCGTTAAGGCCGAGGAAGCATCGGCCCAGCAGGCCGCTGAAGAACAGGCGTTGGCTGAGCAGCAGGTTTTGAATGCCGAAAAATCCGACGAGGAACTGTTGGCCGAGTTCGACCTGCCCGATCCAGACACGATGAAAGCCGGTGACGACTTCACCGCCTTCATGGCGAAAGCGATCCCGGATCATTTACGGCGTCGCGCGCTCCGCAAGCTTTGGGTCTCAGACCCGGTACTGGCCTGCCTTGACGACTTGGTCGATTACGCTGACGATTACACCCAGGTGTCCGCGGTCACCGATTTCACCACCAGCTATCAGGTCGGAAAAGGCCTGCGCGAACATATCAAGGATGTGGCGGTGAAATCGGCGAATGCATCGACGCCGGATGCGCCGATAGACATGCCCGAAGAAATGGCGACCTTGGCACAGCCTGCCCCGTGCTCGGTTGCATCGTCGGTTGAGGAAAGCGAACTCGCTTGCGAACCTGATGATGAAATCGAGACAGAAGCACTTGATGCCGCATTGGATGATGTGCAATTGCCACCGCGCCGAATGGCTTTCCATTTCGAGGATCAGAGCTCATGAATGTTACTGCCGAAGCCGCCAAGGTCGCGCCCGAAGATCGTCTGCGTGCCGATCTGTATAACTATCTAGGCGTCATGTTGGCGCGGCCCGCCGATGCGGCGATGTTGAACCAGACCGCGTCATTGACTGGTGACACAAGCGCATTGGGCGAAGCGATAAATGGTCTGGCACGTGTCGCAAAAGCCGTGTCGCCCAAGCAGGTCCAGACCGAATTCGACGCGTTGTTCATAGGCTTGGGCCGGGGTGAACTGCTGCCTTACGCCAGTTATTACCTGACCGGGTTTCTGAACGAAAAACCGTTGGCCTCACTGCGTACAGACATGTCGGCGCAACGCATATCCCGCGCGCCGAACGTGTTCGAGCCCGAAGATAATATCGCGTCGCTCATGGAGATGATGGGCGGTATGATCGTAGGTCGCTTTGGCGATGCTGCCTCTGACGCTACGCAGCGCGGTTTTTTCAACAAGCACATCGCGCCTTGGGCCGGTCACTTTTTCACTGATCTGCAAAGCGCCAAGAATTCTGTCCTCTACGCCGGTGTCGGTGCGGTTGGCAGTGCCTTTATGGACATCGAACGCGAAGCTTTTCGTATGACGGCGGGCTGAACCCGCGCCATTCAACGTGGGTCACACCCGCATAACCAAGGAAAGGGATTAAACCCATGACCCAGGAAACCACCGGCACCAATCGCCGAAATTTTCTAAAACTGGCAGGCACAGCAGCCCCCGCAGCGGCAGTGGCCGTTGCGACCGTGGGTACTTCGGCAGAGGCGCAGACCGTCGATTTGCAGTCGGAGACCATGCAGGACACTGCTCACACACGTGCGTATTTTGAAAGTGCGCGTTTTTAATTAGGCGAACAACTCTGCGGGTCAACAAGCGCAGTGGAAAAAATAGCCCCGACCTGAACCAACCGTTCATGACACGCGGGCTTCAAGGGAGAGTATTATGCTTCGGAAAAAGACGAATGGGGTTGCACGGCGGCCCCAAAGAACTGGGATTGTGTCCGATATCGCCGAAAGATCGGTTGACCGTCGTTCATTCCTGCGGGGTTCCGGTCTTGCGATCGGCGGGTTGGCAGCAATAGCCGCAACCGCAGGCTCCGTCACCCAAGCCTCGGCAGCGGCAGCAGTGGATGGCGCGGTCGAAACGATCAAATCGGTGTGCACCCATTGTTCGGTTGGCTGTACGGTCATCGCAGAGGTTTCCAATGGCGTCTGGACAGGACAGGAACCCGGTTGGGACAGCCCGTTCAACCTTGGGTCGCACTGCGCCAAAGGTGCTTCGGTGCGCGAACATGCCCACGGCGAACGCCGTTTGAAATACCCCATGAAAAAAGAGGGTGGTCAGTGGATTCGCATCAGCTGGGAACAGGCGATCAACGAAATCGGCGACAAGATGAACGTGATCCGCGAAGAAAGCGGCCCGGATTCTGTCTACTGGCTCGGTTCCGCCAAGCATAGTAACGAACAGGCGTATCTATTCCGCAAATTCGCCGCATATTGGGGGACCAACAACGTAGACCACCAAGCGCGTATTTGCCACTCGACCACTGTTGCAGGTGTTGCGAACACGTGGGGCTACGGTGCCATGACCAACAGCTATAACGATATCCACAACAGCCAGGCGATCTTTGTAATCGGTGGCAACCCTGCCGAAGCGCACCCGGTATCCCTGTTGCACTTGCTGAAAGCGAAAGAAGAGAACAACGCGCCGTTGATCGTGTGTGATCCTCGCTTTACCCGCACAGCCGCACATGCGGACGAATATGTCCGCTTCCGTCCCGGTTCGGATGTGGCGCTGGTCTGGGGTATCCTTTGGCACATCTTCGAAAACGGGTGGGAAGACAAGGAGTTCATCCGCACCCGCGTTTGGGGCATGGACCAGATCCGTGACGAAGTCGCGAAATGGACACCCGAAGAAGTCGAACGCGTCACTGGCGCACCCGCTTCGCAGCTTGAGCGCGTTGCACGCACGTTGGCAAACAACCGTCCCGGCACCGTGATCTGGTGCATGGGCGGTACGCAGCACAGCAACGGCAATAACAACACCCGCGCCTATTGCATCTTGCAGTTGGCCTTGGGAAACATGGGTACCGCAGGCGGCGGCACCAATATTTTCCGCGGTCACGACAACGTTCAGGGTGCAACCGATCTTGGCGTTCTGGCGGACACGCTGCCGGGTTACTATGGTCTGAGCGCAGGCGCTTGGGCGCATTGGGCGCGTGTCTGGGAAGAAGACCTGGAATGGCTCAAGGGGCGTTTTTCGGACGCGTCTTTCGGCGATACCAAGATGATGAACCTGACCGGCATTCCTGTCAGCCGCTGGATTGACGGTGTGCTTGAAGACAAGGAAAACCTCGACCAGCCGGACAACACCCGGGCGATGGTTCTGTGGGGCCATGCGCCCAACTCGCAGACCCGTCAAAAAGAAATGGTCACCGCGATGGAGAAGCTCGACCTGATGGTCGTGGTTGACCCCTACCCGACCGTTTCCGCTGTCATGCAAGACCGCCAAGACGGCCTGTACCTGCTTCCGGCTGCAACGCAGTTCGAGACACGCGGTTCTGTAACTGCGTCGAACCGTTCGCTGCAATGGCGCGACCAGGTTGTCGAGCCGCTGTTTGAATGCAAGCCCGATCACACCATCATCAAGTTGTTCGCGGACAAGTTCGGATTCAGCGATCGTATGTTCAAGAACATTGCGATCGAAGGGGACGAACCCGTCGTGGAAGACATCACCCGCGAATTCAACCGCGGCATGTGGACCATCGGGTATACAGGTCAAAGCCCAGAACGCATGAAAATGCACATGGCGAACCAGCACACCTTTGACCGCACAACCTTGCGTGCCATGGGCGGACCAGCCGACGGTGATTTCTATGGCTTGCCGTGGCCAGCTTGGGGCACACCCGAGATGAATCACCCTGGCACCGCGAACCTTTACGACATGTCTATGCCTGTCGCCAAAGGTGGCCTGACCTTCCGGGCGCGCTTTGGCGTCGAACGTGATGGTGAAAACCTTCTGGCCGAAGGCGTTTACAGCCAAGGGTCAGAGATCAAGGACGGCTATCCCGAATTCACAATGGCCATGCTCAGAGAACTCGGATGGGACAGTGATCTGACCGAGGACGAAATGAACGTCATCAACTACGTCGCTGGTTTCCCCGAGGGTCGCCCCCAGGCTGATGAAAAGCCTGCGGAAGAGGTCGGAGAAACATCTCAAACCGGCGAAACACCGTCTGACTATTCGGCAAAGACCGGCGGCGTGAACTGGAAGACCGACCTTTCCGGCGGCATTCAGCGTGTCGCGATCAAGCATGGCTGCGCACCCTTTGGCAACGCCAAGGCCCGTGCCGTTGTCTGGACCTTCCCCGATCCGGTTCCGCTGCACCGCGAACCGCTTTATACCAATCGGCGCGATCTGGTCGCAGACTATCCAACCTATGACGACAAGAAGTTCTGGCGCGTACCGACAATGTACAAGTCCATTCAGGAAAATGATTTTTCCAAGGATTACCCGATAATCCTCACGTCGGGTCGTTTGGTTGAATACGAAGGCGGCGGTGACGAAACACGGTCCAACCCCTGGTTGGCCGAGCTTCAGCAGGACATGTTTATCGAAATCAACACCCGTGATGCCAACAATCTTGGCGTCCGTGATGGCGCGCAAGTCTGGGTCGAAGGCCCGGAAGGCGGCAAGGTGAAAGTGATGGCGATGGTAACTGACCGAGTTGAAAGCGGCGTCGCGTTTATGCCGTTCCACTTCGGTGGTCACATGGAAGGCGTCGACCTGAGGGAAAGATACCCTGACGGAGCCGACCCTTATGTGCTTGGTGAATCCACCAACACTGCACAGACATACGGATATGATTCAGTAACTCAGATGCAAGAGACCAAAGCGACCCTCTGCAAAATCTGGACAGCGTAAGGAGACCGACAAGATGGCAAGAGCAAAGTTTCTCTGCGACGCCGAACGCTGCATCGAATGCAATGCGTGCGTCACGGCCTGTAAGAACGAACACGAAGTACCGTGGGGCATCAACCGCCGCAAGGTCGTCACCATTCAGGACGGCAAGCCCGGCGAACGGTCCATATCAGTTGCATGCATGCACTGTTCCGACGCGCCGTGCATGGCCGTTTGTCCGGTAGACTGCTTCTATCAAACTGATGATGGCATCGTTTTGCACTCCAAAGACTTGTGCATCGGATGTGGTTACTGCTTCTACGCCTGCCCATTCGGCGCACCTCAGTACCCTCAGGCTGGTAACTTTGGATCACGCGGCAAGATGGACAAATGTACCTTCTGTGCCGGTGGCCCCGAGGAAAACAACTCCGAAGCCGAGTTTCAGAAGTACGGGCGCAACCGGATCGCCGAAGGCAAGCTGCCAATCTGCGCCGAGATGTGTTCAACCAAGGCCCTGCTTGCTGGTGACGGAGATGTCGTATCAAGCATCTACCGCGAGCGCGTGGTTGCACGTGGCTTTGGCTCAGGTGCATGGGGCTGGGGTACAGCATACGAGCGCAAAGGCGGCTAACGCCCCTTTCGCACAATAATGCGTTCCTTGGCCCGCTGGCACATGCTGGCGGGCCAATTTATCTTTATTATATCGGAGGTCCCGATGACATTGTTGCGCATACTGTTGCCCCTCGTCTTCCTCGTCTCGTTTGCTGGTCTGTCGGCCGCGCAGGATACCACCGTCAATGGGGTGGGCGTTCAACCCGGCAAACAGACCCTTGCGGATATCCTTGCCCGTCAACGCGGTGAAGATGTTCCCTTTGGTGCCCAAGTGCCGCGCCCCGCAGAGCACGAAGCCCCGCCTGTTTCCAGCCAGCTCGGGCCATTGGGCGGTGCCTCTGACGCTGATCTGTGGCGCGACATCAGAGCCGATTCAGGAACCTCGCTGTCTGCCAGCAACCGCGGTCCGGCTGCTACCGTAATGATGCAGGAAAGCGGCATTTGGTGGCTCGATTTCAGACGGGGCCCGCTTTTGACATACGGAAACGCCGCCCTTGCGGCCACCGTTGTCCTGCTGGCGATTTTCTACCTGATCCGAGGCCGCATCAAAATTGAACATGGGCGCTCGGGGATCACTATTGCACGCTTCAAGTTCATCGAACGCTTTGGTCACTGGTTGATCGCCAGTTCGTTTATCCTGCTCGCGTTGACAGGGTTGATTTCTCTGGCGGGCCGAAAGGTGCTTATCCCGGTTTTCGGACTCGAGGCGTATTCGGCCTATGCAACCATAGGTAAATGGATTCACAATAACGTTGCATGGGCGTTTATACTCGGTTTGGTAATGGTTTTCGTCATGTGGATCGCGCACAACCTGCCCGACCGCACCGACATCAACTGGATCCTCAAGGGCGGCGGCATCTTCGGCAAGGGTCACCCGCCGGCCAAAAAGTTCAACACCGGCCAAAAACTGATCTTTTGGGCTGTGATTATTCTTGGCGGATCAATTTCGGTATCCGGCCTATCGCTGCTGTTTCCGTTCGAAATAACCATGTTCGGTCCCACCTTTGCCAAGCTCAACGATATGGGCGTGCCACAACTTCTGGGATTTGGCCCGATCGAGGCTTCACTGACGCCTCAGGAGGAAATGCAATACGCGCAACTGTGGCACGCGATCATCAGCTTTGTATTGATGGCGGTAATTCTCGCGCATATTTATATCGGCACGTTGGGCATGGAAGGTGCATTCGAAGCGATGGGTTCAGGTGATGTAGATCTGCAATGGGCCCGCGAGCACCACAGCATCTGGGCCGAAGAGATGGTTGCCGAAAAAAACAAACCCGCCTCTGGCGCACACCCGGCTGAATGATATGACGTATCATCAGCCGTTCCGTAACCTGCGTTCAGGCGCACAACAGCGAGGTTCCAAATGAAGGCTTTCCTAGTGGCCAACGTGGCCCTGATCATCATTGCGTTCGGGGTAAACCTCGCGCTTGACAATGCCGGGTTTTCGTCTGCCAACATGACTTCCGACAGCAACGTACGGCTGGGCGACTGAAGACAGTAAATAATGAGTATCCAAACCTGCGACCTGCCCGATGAATGACATCTGGGCAGGGCTCACTTCTGCATTCTGGCTCATCGCGACCGGCGATGCCGACCTGATCGAGATCACAATGCGATCCCTTCAGGTCAGCCTGTCAGCTTTATTCATCGCGTCGTTCATTGCCCTGCCCCTGGGGACCTGGCTGGCCATCCGCCGGTTCCGGTTCCGCCGGACTGCGATCGCTGTGCTCAATGCCATGATGGGCCTTCCCCCGGTGGTTGTCGGCCTGATCGTCTATCTGCTGTTATCACGCGCAGGACCGTTCGGCGTTTTCGGTCTGTTGTTCACCCCCACTGCAATGATCATTGCACAGGTGGTCATTATCACACCATTGATCGCGTCCATCACCCACCAGGCCATGCGCGACCTCTGGGCGGAATATCACGATCTGCTTATATCGCTGAACACGACGCCGATGCGCCGTATCCTGACATTGATCACCGATGGGCGGCGCGCACTGCTCACCGCTGCATTGGCGGGCTTTGGCCGCGCCATAGGCGAGGTCGGCGCGATTATGATCGTGGGTGGCAATATTGACCATGCCACGCGGGTGCTTACCACTGCTATCGCGCTTGAAACCGGCAAGGGAGACTTTGCCTTGGCCCTGGGGTTGGGATTTGTCCTGATCGGTCTGGCGCTTTCTGTGAACCTGATCATTCATGCCCTTTCCCGCACGGAAAGGAGAGGTAGATGGTGACCACCGTACTGCCTGTGGAAATGCGCGGGGTCAGCATTTCGAAGGGGCGGAAAAGCCTTTTGGGGCCAATTGACCTGACCCTGGGTGCGTCTGGCTTCACCATCCTGTTAGGACCGAACGGTGCGGGCAAAACGACGTTGCTCAAGGCTTTGCACGGGCTGGAGAGACTGGATACCGGTACCGTCACCTGGTCGGCTTCCGACACCGTGGCCCGCACCAAGCAGGCCTACGTGTTCCAAAGCCCGGTGATGTTACGCCGATCAGTCCGCGCCAACCTCGCCTATCCGCTGAGTATTCTGTCCTACCCTAAAGATCGAATGGATCACGCGATCGAGACTTGGGCCGAACGCATTG
>Ga0209634_1001936_pt1 | contig 14829 bp, 9 predicted proteins | sample LinPmetageLP40_FD_184043 | JGI IMG/M metagenome (GOLD analysis project Ga0209634, IMG submission 184043) | Marine viral communities from the Pacific Ocean - LP-40 (SPAdes) (version 2) | ecosystem: Environmental > Aquatic > Marine > Oceanic | place: Pacific Ocean | collected 2010-08-26
AGCCCTAATTTCATCATCCATTATTTGTTTTAATTCTTTATTTTTATTGTAAGAACCTTGTGAACCAGATAAAAAATTGCTTTTATTAAAATCAGTTCCTGGACCTTCACCAAATCCAAATCTATATTTTTTATTATATTCTTTAAAATTTTTTGTAGCTGTATTTACAGCGTTATATTTTTCTGCTTTTTTTATTTCTTCTTCAGTTTGATTAAACTCGTCTATTGATTCCAAAGAAATATTTCCCAAATTTAAACCCGAAAATCTCTTCTTGTAATCTTTTTGTATCTTTGTTAGTTTCTTTGCAGGATCCACATCCACAGCACTTTCTATTATGTTTTCCGACGCTGCAATTGCACTGTTCACTACAACGTCCGATTGAAAATCTGATTCTTCTTCTTCCTCTATTTTTTCTTCTTCGTACTGTGTGTAGCCTTTTTCTAGAATATAATCATCAAATTGCCCTTCAAATTCTTCAAGCTTCATTTGTGTCATTATTTCCGAGGCAGTAAACAACATACCACTTGCTTCGTCTAAATATTTCATTTGTTTGTTTTTGATATTAATAACCTAACCAAGTATAGAAATTTGCTTGATTAGCGCTTGGTTTTGGTACGCCACCTCCTTTTGCTGGGCTTGCCATAATTTTTCCTGATATGCTTACCCCATCGTCAGAAACGCTAGTAGAACTGAATTCCATTGCTGTCCAAAGTCCATTTATTTTCTGTATCGAAACTTTAGGTCTACTACCATAACTAGTTTTATTTCCTAAAATTACATCTCCTGAAAATTTATTATCTGGATTTAAATTATATTTTTGTGTTGATCTCCATACTGTTAATTGGTTATCAGGTCCTGCTTTTTTCTCTGTAGTTTCGTTTCTATAAAAATATTGATTATCTCCTTCTTTTAAATTATCTGCACCTGGTATTTTTCTAAGTATTAATTGATCTATTTCTGATTGCGTTATAGGTTTTTGAATCATTTGAAGATTATTACCAAGCTCATCAGTTATTTCAGCACCATTTTCTAGGTTAAATTTTTCTTTAACTGATTCGTCAGCAAATTCTTTTATTTCTTGAAGAATTTCTTTTTCATTCATTTTGCCATCAGCAAAAAGCTTTAAATAATCTTTACCTGATTTTTTTAATACTTGTCTTAAGTAAGCGTTTCCAGACTGTGTATCAGACTGTAAGTCTTGCCATATATCATTTGCTAAATCATTATTTGTACGGGTAAATTGATTTAAAAAAGAATCTACATTTACCCAAGAATCAGTTGTTTTAACTTGTTGGTTTCCGTCTTTTGATTCAGCAATAGTAGGTGTTAATAATGCTTGAAATTGTTTATTTACTATACCATTTTTTATAACACCCAAATTTTTTCCTATTTCAGAGTAGTCAGGACTTTCAATATTTATTTTTTTAACACTTTGGCCGTCCCATGTTGTTAAGTTTCTATTCCATTTAATAATTTTTTTACCGTCTGAATTTACTTTTAAATTTTGAAAAGCAACAATATCTTTAAGTGAACTAAAGTTTGGATCAACAGCAAAAACTAAACTTAAATCATCTCCTTTTTTAATTTGATCTTTTAATTCTATACCTTTTGGTAAACCTCTTCCGCTAAAAACGCTAGCTGATAAAAAAGTTGTTTGCTGCTCTAAAGGTCCATCACCAACTAAATAGCTATTAGGACTTGGAGTATTAGCATGTGTTAAAAATTCTTCATTATCAGTACCTATTAAAGCAGCGTCTGTAACAAAACGATCCGTAGACGTTGTAAAACTATTAATTATTTTTTGATATTCTTTTTTTTCGCTTACAGTTGCTTTAGAGTTAGCCATCATTTGCTCAGCTTCTATAGAGCCCATTACGCCATCACTGCCGTACATTATTGCTTCTATTTCTTTAATAGCTTGATCTGTTAAACTAGCTCCATTATAACCATCAACTTTTAAACCTTGTAATATTTCATTTTGCCTAAGAGAAGATTTAGCGTATAACTTAGATTGGTCATCTATTTCTTTATTGGCAATTTTAGTCTGTAAAGCAGCAGCAGCATTTATATCTGACATACCTTTTGCAATACTAGCGTTTATTTTATCTAAAGCAGCTCCCTGAGCACCTAGCCCGTATACATCTTTGATTATTTGTTGATTTCTATATCCCATTTTTTAATTATAATTTTATACTGTATATGTTCCTTCGTTTCCAGTAGCAGCTACTGAAGAAGAAAGAAAATCGAAGTCTGGACTTATCGTGTTAGGCGCCGCTACGGGTTAAATATACTTCCTGTTGGCGCGGAACCTACGGCCCCTAAAACATTTGTAACTCCACTTATTGCGCTACCAAAAGCCTGAGCTTGAGCAGCGTTAGCAGCAGCCATGTTTTGCATAGCTTGAGTTTCTTGATTTGCAGCATAGTCTAAGTCTGCGTTAGATCTAGCTTCAGTCATTTGCATTACAAATTGTTGACCAGCAGCTTCACCTTGTTGCATTCTTTGTCCTTCAGATATTTGAATGCTTTGAATTCTAGAAGCTTCTTGCATTTCCATTTGTTCCATTTTTTGTTGACCTTGCGCTGCTAGCTTTTGGTTTTGAGCTTCTTGTTGTTCTAGATTAGCTGAAACCCCTTTTTTGCTAGCTAAAGCAGCTTGCGCTAAAGCAGTTGCTCCACCCGCACTAGCTCCAGTTGTTGCTAATGTATCTAATGTGTTTGCCAAAGCTATATCAGCTTGTTCCATTTGTATTTGAGCAGACTGAGTTGCAACACCTAGATTATTAAAAGGATTTGAAATCATATCACTAAGATCAGTAGCTAAACCAGACAAGTTTGTGTTACCAGCATAAGGATTTGTTATGGTAATTCTTTCTCTTTTAATTCTATCCATGTTGTTTCTAGCTCTTTGAGCTGCTCTTTCTGCTCTTCCTTTAGCTTTTGATGCTTGATTTCCAGCCACTGCTCCGCCTATCATGCTTACCACGCCGCTACCAATTGCCAATGCTGTTCCTACTGCCATAATTTTAAATGTTTTTTACTAATTCATATGAAGGACTAGTATCTACTGTCCATTCAAGTTTTTTATGTGTTTCTATTAAGTGTTTATTTCTACCGATACTAAACATGTATTTTTTACCTATTTGTTTACAAGCTTTTTCTGCTTCTATTATTAAAAGCTCTATAGCTTCTTTTCTATCATCTTCTCTGTAATCTGGATCTGAAACTATCCATTCTAATAAAACTGCGTCAGAATTAGTTTGATATATAAAACCAGCACACACTGGTTGTTTGTTTTTTTCTACCATAAAACCTCCTTTACCATTGTCAGGTAAAAATGATTTAGGTGGATTAACCCATTTAGGCCAAGATTCCCACCACTTACATAGTGTATCCCAGTCATCGTCAGTTAATCTGCGAGTGTTAAATTGTTTCATTTAATTAAATTTAATAAGATGATTCTTTATAATTTGTGCTTACAGCAAATAACTCATTACTACCAGACGTAGCAGTATTAGTTGCTTTCATTGTTATCGTAGCAAACAAACCTTTTATACCAGATATTGATTTTCCATATATAACTTCACCTTGTGAAAAAGCAGAAGTATTTATAATGTTTGCAAAATACTTGTCTTCTTTTTGTTTAAATTGATTTTTTAGAAAATTTTGCTCTAGTTCAATCAAAGTTGTAGGCATTGTAAAAACGTTTATAGCGTTAGCTTGATCTTCGTTTGTAACTAAACTTGTCATTCTCCAGTTAGGCGCGCCTTCATAGTTTATTGTTTGAAAAGTTTTAACTAAAGAAGGATTTGCATTAAATATACTTTGTACTTCACACTCATATTGAGTTGAGTAAAAATTAGCTCTATTTACTACGCTAGCGCTTTCGTAATGTTCATATATATCTCCGATAGTAATACCAAGCGCACTCTTATCTACTTTCTCTGATTTAGTTGTTGTAGAAAAGAAATTATTTTGAACACTAAACATATTGTGTGGAGTATAACTATATCTACTAGTCCAGCCATTTGTTGCTTCATCAAAGCTAAGTGTTTGTGAACTTACATTGCTAGAAGAAGACTGTATAGATAATACATAACATTTGTTGTGTATATCCCAAGCGCCTATTGCTTCACCAGATCCCAAAGTTCCTAAGTTGTCTCTAAAAAAATCATACATACCATAGTTAGATATCTCTGTTATTCCATCTTGAGAAAGTCTTAATACTGAACCTTGTCTAGCGTCTGTAAAATATTTTCTATATCCATATACCGCAAAGCTTTCTGGGTTAGTACTTATACCAAATTCACCCGCGTAAGGTTGTATTGCTCCTATAACAACATTAGAGGTTGTTTGTACAGGTTGGCCTTCTTGAGTGTATATAGCGTCTTTATCTATAAGAGCTCTATTTACTTTTCTTTCTTGAAAAATAACAAGATTTGTATCTTCACCATATAATCTTTGTATAGAACCTTTTGAAGGGTCAACCGTTCTAGTTATATCCATACCAGAAGGAAATTGATTACTTTGATTTATACCTGTTCTAGAGTTAAATACGCCTGAATATATTATTGAATTACTAAAAGATTGCTGTACGTTTTCATCAGAAAATAAAAAAGCTCTAGGCGCTAAACCTGTTTGTGTGTTATTATAGCCTCCTCTAATTCTAGCTTCTTCAATAAACCATTGACGATCTTCCAGTGAAGGAGCTAATCTTTTGAGAACAAAAGTATTATAATATTTTACTGGTATTGTTGCTGGCATATCTTATTATTATTACTTGTTTTTTACTATTTTAACTTGATGGTCCAGTTGCTGCCAATACACCGGTTGCTGTTGGTGACACGCTTTGGTTAGTACCACCGATAGCATTTGGAAAAAACGGAGCTAATGGATTAAAAGATTGAACTTCTGTTACTTGAGAAGCCGTAGGGGCAAAAACAGAACTCCAATAAAGTTTGACTGTAGGGTTATCAGCTAAAGGCATAGTTCCGTTTTGAGTACCTGGAGGTATAGCAGCACCGCTGTCAGTAACACCACTAATACTCATAGCTATATTTACTAAAGTACTTTGATCAAAATTATAATTATTAAAATTACCACCAACCGTATTTACTTGCCCAGGTCTTACTGACCCGTTTATTAATTGTTGACTATTAGTAAAAGCATTTAAAGTTCCTATTAATATATATTGAGTAGAAGCCCCAGAGCTTGTAGTGGCAGCTGGACACGTTTGAACAAAAGCGTTAACCATGTTATTATTTACAGCATTAAGTCTATTACCTACATTTCCACTAGTAGCTGTACTGGCATTTGAAACATTACCTATACGAGCAGCAAAACCTGTATTAGGCCCAGAGCTAGTTGAAAGTTGTACAAATAAATAAGCCGTGTTTGTAGTCCAATTTTGAATTTGACCTATCCATCTAGGGTATTTAATAGACGATTGATTCATGCTTAGTGTTGGTGACGTAACCATGACAGTATTGCTAGCAGTCGTATAACCTGTACCACTAGTATATGGAGCACTTACAACTGTAGTAAAAGTTGATACCGCAACCGCGTAACTAACAATTGCGGTTGTTGCAGAGCCATTAGTATCTGTTAATTGAAGAGTTAATTCATATGCAATCCCAGGTGTATTACCATTTGGACCACTTGATTGTAAAGAAAATCTCCATGCGTTAGCGGCTAAAGCTTGTTGAGTTATTTTTACAATGTTAAGTATAGCTGATGCTGATGTGTATACTGTAACAACATTGCTAACAACATTAGTAGTTTGAACTTTAATTACAGACCAACCAGCAATTGGAGGATTAAACACTGCCCAGTTTCCGTCTGATGGAACTCCTGATGTAGTAGGATCAGAAGCACTTCCGTTGTAACCAGCTGGAGATGGATTATTTCCAAAACCACCTGCTGAAGCGTTAAATATCATTTCCCCGTTTACTGTACCTGTAACTGTTGGAGATATAACTTGAGAAATAACAGGCGCAGAGTTAGCTAATTGTAAAGTTAATGTTTGTGAATATATTGTATTGTTAAAAGTAAAATTAATTGTTGCTAAAAACTGACCAGCATAATCTACGTAGTAATTAGGTTCAGAAACGCTACCTGCATAAAAAGTATCAGCAGTTTTTATATAGAAACTACCTAAGTTAGCACCTGCAACTAAAATAAACTTTGTTTGAGCTAAATTGTTATTTGTATTTAATGCATTTGGTGCGATAGAGTTATAATTAAATACAGAGCTTAAAACCGCGGTAGCACCTGTTTCAATAGAACCACCTACTAAAGGGTAAAAATCCTCTGTAATACGTGTTCCAACAACGGCGTCTTCTGTAAAAGTTGCTGATGTAATACTTATACCACTTATACCTGTAGCAACGTTTTGCACAGCGTAGTTTAAATCTGATATTAAACCTGTTGTTGTAGATTCATAAAATAATTCTAACGGGGAAACATAAGGTGAAGTTTCGTATACAGCTAGCCCCATTACGCTAGGATATTCATAGCCAGAGGCTGGAACAGTAAACAAACTTTCTACAATACCTATTGCTTTTTGAGTAGATATTTTTGCAATAAATGGTTTTTCATTATAATTATATATACAAAATTCATTAATATCACCTAAGGTTGCACCAACACTTGCAACATCTGGAAACACGTCTTTTATAGTTCCTACTAAGTTTACGTCATCAGCTGAAGACAAAGGATCAAATTGTGTATTTCTATACGTAATACCACTTGACGTAACCGAAAGTGTATTTGTAACTCTACCAAAAAGCTTTACATCACTAGTAAATTGATTTTGTAATGGTCCAACGTTTTCTAAATTTCTAGGTACTTTATTTATATTATCAGCTATTAATGTTATAAATGCTGTTTCTCCTTGTTCTTTAGTTTCTCCTTGTATAGGATAACCATTTATAATTCCAGGTAAATATACGTTATAATAATCTTGTTGTTGTTGTTTTATGCCTATTTTGTAACTGTAAAAACCATCTACGTTTATATCATATGTTGCATATGTTCTAGGTAATTCACCAACTACTAACGCGGACTCTGGTCTAGTTAAACTTGAATTGTTAAATAGGTATTTAGAAGCAACTTCTCCATCAGTAAAAAGTTCAACTGAATCTGTAGGAGTACCAACTGTATCTATATCTTTTATTTCTACGTAATCTTTATAAAAACCAGATAAAGTTTTACCAACATCAAAAACTGATTTAGATAAAGTTGCAAAGTTTGGAAACAAAGGTTCTTGAGAAACAGTAGTACCGGTTCTATATTTATAATAATTATTTGCTGTAAATAGTAATTCAAATTTTAATTCAAGATCAGCAGCTAGCGCAGTTGTTAAAGTAACTCTTGGTGATCCTGCTTGATCTGTAACTGTATAATCTGTCGTGAATGTTAGTTCTTGCCAGCCATTTCCAATGTTTTTAAACACTTTATAATTGTTTGCGGAAACAGTAGTATCACTATACACTATTCCGGTAAAATCATAATCAACTTGATTTAATACTGTATTTAAAACTTGTGTCGAGTAATCTATAAAAAATATATTATAAGCTACGTTTGCAATAGGTATAGTATAATAATTACCTACAGCATAAGCTCCTGGATAACCCGCTATGTTATTTGCGCTTGCAGCCTCTGGAATTAAACTATTAAAATTTACATCTAAAGTATTTCCAAGCCAAGTGTCTACTGACGTATTGAATCCAACTGAACTATAATCACTAAATACATTAGATCCAGGTTGAGGATCACCATTTGCGTCTAGCAACCCATCGTAATTAGATAATATTATATCTGTTTGTCTGCCAAACTTATCTGCTAAAATTATACCAACTTGATAATTTCTATTTTGTTTTAAACTATGTTGAGGGTATTCTACAAATTGTTGGTTTTCTTTTTCACTTACACTAGCAAAATAATCTAAACCTCTTTGGCCACTTTTTCCTTCAACATAGTTACCGTACATAACTCTATTAGCGGCAACTTCTTGAGCTCTAGCAGTCACTGGTACTTTGTCATAAACTCTTGTTGTTTCTCCAACAGATAAAGTTTTTATAGGCATCGTAGATTGGTAATCATACTGATAAATATTGGTATTATTTAAATTTGATATGAACGCCTGGTCTACTTTTATCGTTTCTAAGATCTGATACGCTTGCATGTCAGATTCTTTAAAAACTATATCTATTGCTTTTATTTTATAATCTGTTATTATATCTAAACTAGGTAATTCAATATTTAAAACTGCATTATTTACAGAGTTTTGCATAAATTCTACAACAGTAGTTATAAAAGCTTGAGTTTCGTTTTCATTTAAAAACTGTCCCTCTTGTTGAGGTATAAATACATCTTGACTAAATGGAGCTATTAAAGAATATTCATTATCATCAAATTTAAATCTATAGCTAAACCTTACAAATTTTTCAGTTAAAAAATCAGGATCGCCATTCCAACCATTGTAAGCTGTATCTCTTTTTAACCTTACAGCGTAGCCATTTATAGATGAAGCGTCGTTACCAGTACTAGCTTGAGTTATAAGTTGATCTGCAGAACTCATTTTAATATACGTAGACTTACCATTAACTATAGCGTCATTTGTCCAAAATCTTGCTTCTGTAGTTATTGCTGTAAAAGCATTAACATTGCTAGTGTATTCTCTATACCCTGATGGTAAAGCGTCAAAACCAGTAGTGTTTGACCCAGGATTGTTATCCCATAAATCAATAGACTTTAGTCTTAACGCTCCACTTACACCTATATCAGTCCAATCCCCTGGTGACATAATTGTAAAACCTTTTGGCGCTAATATTCTAGAGTCTAGTACAGCATGTTTATTGTATAACTTGCCATAAATCACACCATTAGCTAATTGATTTTCATAATAACACCAAGCACCAATTGAGTCAGTGTCTGCTAATGTCCAAGCAGCTGGTGTTGTAGCCTGGGTTATGGCTTCTCCATTTCTATATTTAGAAACATCTAAATTTATAGAAGAAAACGTGCTAGGGCTAATCTCTGTTTGTGGCGGATCACTAGCATCTGACATTGTGGAAGGTTTTATAGCGGCTAAAGATCTTAAGTTTAAAAATTGAGGAGCTATATAAGGAGCAAATTTAGCTACCGATATTTGATCTTCATTAAAATAATAAGAGTTACTAGAAGAAGCGGTATTTACGTTTATTTTTCTTGGTTGATTTCTATTATCAGAAAAGAACAAAAGATCCTCTAATAAGTTAACACCATTCATTCTAGCTTCAGTAGAAAAATTTAACCAACTACCCTCTACTAGTATTGTGCTTGATTGTGAGGCAACACTGTATATAGATATAGTACAAGTTGCTGTTAAAGGGGCAACAGGTACTAAAGCATTAGGAACGTAATCAGAAGCAAAATAATAAACAACATTATTTGTTTGATCAACATACGTGCCAATGATTTGAAGCTTTGGATTATTTAAGCCAACTCTTTCAAAATTACCTAAAATAGCTTCTAAAGCGCCAACATCACTTCCTTCTGATCTAGATACCGCTATATTTAAAGCGTCTCTATATTCGTTATTTGGAATAAGTCTTTCATCTAAATCTTTATTCATTTTAGATTTAATGAAATTATTTTTAGCTTCTGCCATGTATTATGATTTTATCCATTTAGATTTACCTCTCATCACTTGAACTATTTCATCAAGTTTAATATTAGATAATCTTATTTTAGCATTTCTTAGTTTAGCACTTTTTTCTCTTTTTAATCTTTGTACTATGTACTCTGGTTGATTAATTCTACCCGCTATTAACGAGTGTAGTATATAAGCATAGATAGCGTCTTCTGCAAGTTTAGGTACTCTACTATCTAAATCATAAGCTAATCCATCAGAGACATACTCTAGTACTATCATTTGACCTACTAGATTACTTGAAAATGATATTTTTCCTTCTCTTTCATTTAAATTAAACCAGCCGTTAGCTTGTGAATATTGTGGGTCCATACCGTATAATTGCCCCCAGCTTGCTCCTCCCCAGGAACCTGTGTAGTCCCAGTTATAAGCCCACATATCGTTAGTAAAATCATTAGTATTGAAATTACCATTTATAAAATTAGTGTTATTAGTATGCCATCTTTCTTGAGTTATAGAAGTACCTTCAGCATCATTACCAAAATTATCTTGCGTAGGTATTCCTGTAGAATCTTGAGCCTGTGTATAATAAGGACTTATAGTTAAATTGTTAGCTGGATAAATAGGTCTTTTAACGCCTAGTTGATCTATCCAAGACATTTTAACATAATTTACAAAATCTTGTGGTATTACTAAAGTAAGACTAGGTGGTATAGTAAGTTCAGCTGATTTAATACTTTTTAACGTATCGTAACTAAATTCTTGCAATGCTCTTTTAGCAAAAAATATAACATCTGTTCTTTTAGCGTCAGGTAGTAACTTGCTTTGACCCACGTACCCTACTAAAAAATTACTAACAACGTCGTTAAGTCTTACGTATTGATAGCTACCGTAGTTATCTTCAACAGCTTGTCCATACATTTTTTCAGCTTCAGTGTTACCGTATTTACCGCCATCTAAAATACCTAATTGAACAACTATAAATGCACTAGCACCCGGTGCAGCTGTTAATGTTACTGTTTTACCATTAGTTAAAACTATTTCAGTAGTCCACTCAGACCAAGTTCCAGCAGCGCCAGAAGCACTAGTATATACTTTAAAATTATTTAAAGCATAATTAAGATCTGCAGGACTCCAACTAGTAGTACTGCCTAATATTAATTCTGTATTAAAATCTGTAACAAAAGATTGACCACCAGCATTTCCTGCAGCACCTCTAAATCCTTGAGTACCTTGATAATACTGTTGTGCATTCTCAGTTATTAATCCGTCGTTAGGTGGTTGTATTGCCATTTTTTATTAATTTCTTTCGTTTTGTTCTTCTCTAGCTATTTCTGAAGCAGCTGCTTGTATTATTGTTGGATCTTTTATAACAACCCCAGCATAAAGTAATATTTGTAAAATTACATTAGACTGTTCTGTGTCATCTAATTCAAAATTAACAGAAGTTGTAGGATCATATGCGTAGTAGCCAGACGAGGAATCAAAGTTCCATTTAACGTTTGCTGGTTTTCTAATATACGTAGCGCTTACGTTAGAGTTTATTGTTTGTGGGTGTATTATTATTTTATTATTTTCATATAAATAAACTGGAAAATAATCTGTAGGCTTACTTATAGGAGACATGTTTAACATTGCTAATTCGTTTCTTTGAATTGGTTCAGCCATTCTGTCGTCTCTATATAATACTGTTCCTAGTGTGTAAAAATCTTGAGGGTATAAAGTTATAACTATATTGTTAGCTGCACCTGTTGGAAGTGCTCCAGCTGTTAGATTAAAGTTTCCACCCGTTATATTAAAGTCAGCGTAAGGTACGCCTAAATATGTTACAACAACGGTACTATCCTCAACTTCACTTTGTGTAATAGCTGTTAAAGGATATGATACTGTTCCTGTTAATGTTGAAAGTAATTGTGTTCCGCTAGCTACTCCTGAAGATGTTGGTGGAGTAAAAAAAGCTGGTTGAGTACCAGCAGCAGCATTATAAGTACAAGATCCTATTGTCTTGAAAACATCTAGTTTTTCTTGTACATTTTTTATTCGATCACCATATTCGGTATCGTTTTGTGGCACTCTTGTTTGTTGGTTTATAGTTTCAAAATAACCTTCTACCGTCTCTAACTGAACTTGAGTAGCTAAATTATTAAACTCATTAGGAGTTAAATAACCTCTTTGTTCTTTATTTATTATTAACAAGACTGTTTTATAAACCTGATCTACGTTTATTGCCATTTTTTATTTTTATTATAATATTAGGCCCGAGTGAACGAGCCCTATATTAGTATTACATGTTATTTAAACTTTTTCTCGATAGACTTGTATATTTCTACACCCTCGTCTGTTTTCAAGAAAGCAGCAAAAGCCGCGTAAGGATTTTCATCAAATGGAACAATCATTAATTTTTTATTATTACTAGCCCAAGTAAACGTACGTTGGTCTTGTGATAATGATATAATATTAGCTTCAGCAGCTTTTATAGCAAAATTTCTTAATGTTACATTTTCATCATTTGCTAGCTCTATAAACAAAGCTGGGTTATGTTTAGCAAACAATAATAAATCTCTTTTAATTTCTTTAGAGCTTAATTGATTAACGCTAGTACCAACCTCTACCCTAAGCACAGCTTCAGCGTGGTCTATGTCCATGCTTCTAGCAGCGTTTAAAGCTTCTATCTCCCATTCTAATTGTTCAAGTTCATCAATAGCTATAGCTTGTGGCAATAACTCATGAAATCTTTGACCGCTTAAAGGATGATATAAAGAAAGCATTTTTTGTAAATTTTGTTGTTCTTTAGGAACTGCTAAAACTCCGTCTACAAAAGTTATATGACCCATTGTAGCTTCGCCTTTTTGTTCATCAACAAAAACAGATGCTTGGTTTGTTGCGTATCTTAATTCTCTTTGTGATCCAAGTTCTTTATCAAACCATAACAAAGGATGTTTTCTAGTGTGTTTACTAGGTATTGTAAAGGTTAATGGAGAATCATGTCCTGATAAAAAGTAATTTCTATCTTTTATTTCCCAACTATTAAGTTGAGTTTCTTTTTGTGTTTTCATAATATAATATAATTAAATAGTTTAAAAGTAATAATTACCCTCGTAGTTATAACGAGGGTAAAAATTACATAATTTTGAATCCTTAGATTCCTTTGAATAATACGAAATTATTCGCAGCTTGAGTTACTAAACATCTTTCAGATAAGAAGTTAACTTCCATTGCATCTAAAGATGAAGTGAAAGCACCACCTACTGAACCAGTTAACCAAGATTTCATTCTTCTATCATCAGCTTGAGACGCTCTATATCTTACGTGTAAGAAAGGTCTTCTAATGTTAGTTCCTAAAATTTGATCATAAACTGTAGATGTTCCAGCTGGTATTAATACACCTTCAATAGATGCAGGACCAACTAAACCACCACGAGTAGACGCGTCGTTTAAGTATTTCCAATCAGTTTTGTAGAAATCATAAGAACCTCTTCTAAATCCTGAAAAACCAAGATTTAAAGCCATTTCTTCTGAATTTTCAAATAAACCAAAAGCAGTACCACCAGCAAAACCACCAGAGATAGAAGCTAGCATATCGTCAAAATCTAAAGCTGTAGATCTATTTAAGAAAAGCATGTTCTCTTCAATAGCTCCTTGAGTATCTAAATTTTTAAGAATAGCATCAAATGAATCTAATCCAGCAGCAGCTGTAAATCCTACTTGTACGTTACCTCTTGCTTGAATAGCAGCGAATAAACCTTGAGTACCTCCAGACTGAGCCACTAAAGCAGCAGGTCCACCAGCACTTAATTCACCTTCTACCATTACCATTTCTAAGTAATCTTCAAATCTTAGTCTTGTTTCAGACTCAGCTTTTAGATACCATAAGTAACCTCCAGTTCCATCTTCAGTAGCAACTTCTACCCAACCAATCTGAGCAGTGTCAGAACCGTTGATAGTATAAGTACTTCTAACTATGATAGGAGAGTTATTGAATTGTGTAAAGCTTGGGTCTACAGTAACCATAGGGTTATTTGCAGCAGCGTAAGTGTTTACTCCTAGAGCTGCAGAATTACCTGTAGATGTTCCTTTTTGAAAATCAGAACCATATACAAATATTTTCTTTCCAGCACCATCAGCAAGACCAGCAAGTACTAACGTAGCAAAACCATAAGGCTCTACAGTTAATTGTCCTGGATTACCACCACCACCTGCGGCACGTGTATCAGATACTCTAACGAAACATTTAGCTTCGTTACCGAAGTTATCCATTACAACAATTGTTGCACCTGGAGATATTACATTAAGTATTGGATTAGCAGCAGCAGCAGCAGTTACAGGAATAGTAATTGTTCCAGCAGCAGATGCAGACGTACAATTATTGTACGCTATGTGTAATCTATTTTGTTCAGACCAAATAACTTGATCAGAAGTCATTGGCATTTCAGCACCAACCATTCTTAAGAAACCTGATAACGTTCTGTTACCATATCTCTCTACTTCTTGTTCGTAAAGTTCTGGTAGATATTGCTGAGCAAAATCATTAGTACCGTTCGTAAAGTTTAAATAGTTGTTAGCTAAAAGTTGTTGTTGTTGACTCGGTATTATTGAGCCAAATTGTGGAGTTAAAGCCATAATTGTTTAATTTTTTTAGTTAAATTTTTTTGTTTTTATTTTTAATTTTGATGTGTCTAATCCACTAATCGATTTTACTTTTAATCCGTTTATAAAAACATTGCCATCGGCAACTTGCCTAGGTTTATCTTGTGATGGGTTTTTGGAAGAAGAGATAACGTCTTTAACGCCATCTGCTTTTCCTTGTTCGTAAAAATGATGAGCAATTTTATCAGCATTCATTGCAGCGTACATTGCTTTATGATACCCAGCTGGATCTACAATATTTCCTTTTTCATCAGAATACTTTCCAATAAAAGTTTGTACATCAGATTGAGTTTCTCCAACTTTACCAGGATCTTTGATACCATATCTAAATTTTTTTTCACCAACATTGAAATCAAAACCTTTGAATTCACTGTTAAATAATTTTTTAGTATTGTCTCTAAAATCACCATGAAGTTGGCTAGCAATTTCTTGTTGCTTTTTGTATTGATCGAAGAAACTTACAGCTTCTTGTTGTTCTTGAGTAACGCCCGGTCTCAACTTGATATCGTCGTAATATTTACTTTTTGAACTTTCTAAAAACTTTGTAGC